>Ga0316204_10000553_pt1 | contig 133957 bp, 122 predicted proteins | sample 6monrhotite_MG_2_FD_205661 | JGI IMG/M metagenome (GOLD analysis project Ga0316204, IMG submission 205661) | Microbial mat bacterial communities from mineral coupon in-situ incubated in ocean water Damariscotta River, Maine, United States -... | ecosystem: Environmental > Aquatic > Marine >... | reverse complement strand
CGATTATATCGAAATGTTCTACAATCCAAAACGCAAGCATGTAAGAAACGGGATGCTGTCTCCCGTTCAGTTCGAACGGCAGCAAAAAATGAGACACGAAGGTGTCTAGAAAACTCGGGGCTATTCACATCGGGTCGAGGCCAAGCTCGCAAAAACGGGCTACGACAGGCCCAATGTGCGCTTCATTTCAGTGGCAATATTTTCCATGACCGGTGCCCACGGCTCGTGAAAGTCCTTGATGAAATGCCGCATCGAGGGGAGCCAGCCAGGGGCGTCGGGGTGTCCGAGCAGGTCCAGGCTTCTTAACGTCGTAATAAAACTGAGCACCGGTATATCAAGCGCGCCGGCCAGGATTCCCGGCGACGTCATCGGGCAGACGACAACGTCCAGATTGGAAATAAGGGACGCCAGGTCGTCCTGGTCATCCTTGAGGTTGATATCGTCCCATGTATGAATATTAACGCCATACAAGTCGGCGATCCGGGCGCGATCCTCACTGCATTCGGCATACATCAAATTGATAAAATCCACCCCCCCGACGTTCAGGACAGGCGCCATTTCCTCGACTGTCGCATAATGCGGCATTCGCTCATCGGAATTAAACATGCTGCGCCACAAGACGCCCACTTTCGGACGGGGCCCCAACTCGGCAAGGCGTTCGCGCCAGAATTCCGTTCGGCCGGGGTCTGCTTTCAGGTAGGAATGCGGCCCTTTCGGAAAAGACTCGATTGTCGGCCTAAACGTCCGCGCCAAATCCAGAATCGGAATTTGGTAATCACACCTGTCTTCAAAGGGAACGCTCAAATCATCGGCCCGGCCATATACTTCCGCGCCATCGAAGGACCGTGCAAAAAGCTCAACAAGCCTTTGATCACACTCGATGATAACATTTGCGCCCTTATCCATCATTTCCGGGATCAGGCTGGCGAACCGAATTTCATCGCCAACCCCCTGCTCTCCCCACAAGGCTATGGTTTTTCCTTCGAGAGACTGGCCCTCCCAGTAAGGTTTTTGAAACGGTCGGACGGGGGAGGAGAAATCATGTGAGTCCCACCGACTTCTCATCCGCTCCCAACCCTCCGGCAATAGTCCAAGCGCAACCAGTGAAACGGCGTAATTATTGTTGGCGTCCTTCTTTTCGGGTTCGACTTCCATCGCCGCTTCGAACATCTCGATAACTTGCTCCGGCGTTCCTGTATTGAGGTAAACGACCCCCAATGACGCATATATTCCGGCGCCACCGGCAATCAACCCGTCCCCGCCGAGTTCGCCGATGAAATCTTCGTAGATTTTCTGGGCCTTGAACATTTCACTTTGGCAAATGTATATGGCGCCCAGTTCGTGCCTCATATGGATGTTTTTCGGGAAGTGCTCCAAAGCGCTGGTGATGAATTCTTCGGCTTCGTTTAGCCGTCCAATCTTGCGGAGAGTCCTCGAAAAATACCAATAGGCTTCATATCGGGATTGATCCAGAACCATCAACGATTGAAGCGCATCGAGCGCTTCTTCATCCCGCCGAATTAACATCAGCGCGGTAGCCTTACTTAATCGGACTGCATAATTTTCCGGATCAAGCCGTTCGGCTTTAGCCAGAATTTCGATCGCCTCGGCAACCCGTTTTCTCTTTTCCAGGAAGCCCGCATAATTGCCGAGCACCTCGAGATAGTTGTTAACCGCCTCGGTGCCTTCAGGTTGCTGATCGATAGCCTGCCGGTAAAACTCTTCGGCAAGATCGTCGTCGCCCTCGGCCTCGGCCAACGAGCCAAGACTACCGCGAATGCCGACGAGGCCGGGGTCCAGTTCCAGCGCCCGCAAAAAGCAATCTTTCGCTTTATCACTGTCCGGCGGGCCCATATTCTGCAAAACAACACCCAGATTATTATGGTATTTTGCACTGTTGGGATTTAACGCAATTGCCTTTCGAATAAGCTTTTCCGCTTCCGCAAGGTAGGACATTGATGATTCAGAAACAGCCTTTTTCCTGATCAAATTACCCAGATCATTCAAGACGTCTGGATCATCCCCCTTTAGCTCAACACTTTTCCGATAGGCGTCAATGGCCGCATCGACGGCATCATTCGCCCGATTTATGGACGCGAGGTTATTGTAAAACAAGGGATTGTTCGGCGCGATTCGAATAGCATCTTCGACAAGAGAAATGGCTTCTTCGACAAATCCAAGCTGATAGGCCATATAACCCAAAAGATGAAGCCCGTCGGGGTTTTGCGGATTTATGGCCAGGGCCTTTCTGTAATTCTCCTCTGCCTTTTCCAGGTCGCCGCTATTGTGCGCCACGACACCGGCGTTCATGAAGGCTAATTCATCGGGGGTCTGGTTCAATCGTCATTTTCCCTATCAGAGGTGTCATTTCTTGCGGTCATCAGGCAAATACGACAACGCGAAATTCGTATGAAAACTTATGTCGACGAACTGAACGGCAATATCGTTCCTGGCCACTGGCGGGGCGTCTCGATGGCCCGATGAGGATATTACTTGCTGTCTGTCTGTCCGGGTGGCGGAACAGATCTAAATCCAGCCGCGATTTGCCTATTGATATTTATTAATACATCCAGACCTTCCGGATCGCCATCGGCCATGGATGCGAAGGTTTGCTTATCAACGAAGATGCTCAGGCTCAATAAGTTGGCCTTGATAAGGTCCGGCCAGGGATTTTCTTCCGTCACGTAAGTTTGTATCACCGTCCAGATCCGCTGATTGTAATTCAGGGCCATGTAAAATTCTTCGGTACCGGCAACTTTCTGGGCATCAGTCAGCAGAAGGGCCGCCCGTTCCAGAACGGCGGCATCGGTCTCGGTCGGCGATTCGGCTCTTTTGACGCCGTCCTGATAGGCGCCATAGGATGCGTTTTTCATTTATCGATCCCTGGAGTTAGATCACTCAATACTTCACGCTCGTAAGCGATCAGCTTGTTACACATTTTTAAAGCGCCATACAGATCGTCGGAAAGTATCCTGTCCCCGATTTCAGAGACCAGTTTGATAGCCGTTTCCGTCGGGCAGGCGGCCATGAAATCATGGGTAAGTCGAAAAAATTCCGAATGCTGGTTTCTGCTATCTTCCAGGCTCCCCGCCATGTACATCAACTGAACGATGAAATAGATTCTTTTCGCCGGTGACGTCGCCGTGTCTTCCGTTAGAATGTCCTTTTCCCGCAGAATTGTGGTTTTGTTGTGAACCAGAAAAGACGCACTTTTTGGCCCATTCTCGATAACGGTGTTACCGATAATGATTTTTTCGTGCGGTTTAAGTTTCAGCCTGAGCGACATGCGAGAACGTTACGACAAATCAGTTAACGAAAGTAAAAAAAAAGCGGGTGGAACGAATCCCACCCGCCTTCCGAAGTTTGATATTTTTTACCTGAACAACTTCAATACACTCTGTTGCGCCTGACTGGCAAAGGACAACGCGGAGGTACCCAGCGCCTGCCTGGTTTGCAGAGCCAGCAAGTTCGCCGATTCCTTTTCCAGATTAGCGTCGACCAACAGACCGGCACCCGCTTGAAGGGTATTAACCAGGTCAGAGGTAAAGCTGTCGCGCGCCTGCAACAGGCTCAGGTCCGTACTGAAGCTTGAAGCCGTATCGCGCAACTTGGTCAATGCCGCCTTAGACTCGGTAATCGAGGTATCGATAGCACCAGCCGTCGAGAAGGACGCCGTCGCGGAGGTAAATCCAAGACCGGTAACATTCAACGTTGAGCCGGTGACTTTCAAGGTGGCGGTGGTTTCATTGACGTTGACTGTCAGGTTATCACCGTTCAGCAGGTTGATACCCTTGTAAGACGTATCTTTAACCAACTGGTTGATTTCGGAAAGGACCTTATTGTAATCGGTTTCCAACGAGGATACCGAAGAACCGGAACCGGTAGAACCGAATGTCGTCGTCGTCGGCCCACCGAGGATAACGGATGCCGCGGAGCCCGAGATCGTGACCGTAACCCCCGCCGTCGCGGTAAGCTCAATTCTGTCGTTCGTCGTATTAAACGTCGCTGTCAAGCCACTATCGACATTGTTGATCTGAGTGATCAGCGAGGTAATCGTGATACCGGCCGCAATCGAGAACGCGACCGCGGTACCGCTATCCACCTTAATCGAGAGCGAACTCCCAGTCGTAAAGGCGGTTGAGTAAGCAGTCGTTAACGTCGAAGCACCGGTCGCGTTGGTAATACCGGCAGTCTCACCGTTCAATACCGAGACCTGAGACGAAGCCGCTTTTGCCTGGTCAGCCAAAGACTTGGCCTGCTCGACCAGAGCGGTCAGGGCTTTAATACCATTATCAGCCGTTTTCAGCGTCTGAATGGCTTGACCCAAGCCGTCTTTCAAGCCTGAAAAGTCAGAAGCACGGCTGTTCAGGTTACGAGCCGTAAAGAAGGGGCTCGCGCCGTCAAGTGCGCTATTGATCTTCAAGCCCGTCGAGAGACGCCCCGACGTGCGGTCAAAAAGGGAGTTGGTGTTTTGGAGAGCGAGAAGGTTAGTCCGAATACTCGCACTAAGGTTTACATTGGTAGCCATCTGTTTTGTTCCTTTTCTAGAACGTTGACCGAAGCCATTCTGCCTCGTCGCGGGATAAGTCCCGCAAGCACCGCAGGCTCAATGCCGTTGCTACTTAGGTGTGAATTTAGGGAGGTTGTTCCGGTTTGTCAATGATAAATTGCCACCCCGGCGAGGAAACGAATACCGGCCCAATTCATACGTCACGCGCCATCATCGGCACCCCCACCCCCTTGGGAAAGAGAAAACGTCCGGCGAATTTCCTGCGCGATGTCTTCAAGAACCGGTCGCCAGCTTTCGTTTCTGTTTTTTGAGAAATATTTCGTGTTTGGATACCAGATCGCGTCTCCGGTTCCCAGCATGATGGGCTCTTTTCGATCGCCTATGAAGCCCAGGGTCGGAACGCCAAGGGCGCCCGACAACTCGGTCACCGAGGACAGGCACGACACCACCATGTCGAGGCTGGCATTGAGCGCGGCAACGTCGTCTATATCGTTTTTCAAATCGATGTCGTCCCAAGCCAGAAGCCGTACCCCGTAAAGCTCTTCGAATTCCGCCAGTTCATCATCGGTAACGTCATACATCATGTTAACGAAATCGACCCCGGCAACAGCCATGAGCGGCGCCAACTCACTGATCGCGGCGTAATAGTGCTTCCACTTGTTCGTCACCGCCATACTGCGCCAATTGATGCCGATCTTTGGCCGGGAACTTATACCCGCGAGTCGCGCGCCCCAGAACTCCAGACGGTCGCGGTCCGGGACAAGATAGGCCTGCCGCTGCGCCGCGAAGGCCTCAACAGTCGGGCGCAGGAAACGCCCCAATCCGGGGAACGGGCACTGAAAATCAAAATGGACATCGTTGTGTTCGCCCTTTGGATAACCATACACCGTCGCCTGCGGGAATGACCGCGAGAACAGGTCAACGAGGCGCGGTGTACATTCAATTGAAACCGTCGCACCCGTTTCAAGTACGTCGGAGATCATGCTTGCGAAACGCACTTCATCACCGATGCCCTGTTCACCCCAAAGCATGATACTCTTGCCTTCGAGGGAAGAACCGTCCCACGGGGCTTGCGGAAAATCCCGCTTCGGGGATTCAACTTCCTCGGACTTCGACCGCCATTCGTATTCTTCCCATCCGTTCGATACATCGCCGGCCATGAACAGGCAGATCGCCAAATTCCTGTGGGCTTCCGCGAAACCCGCATCCAGTTCAATGGCGCGCCGGCAGCTCTGTTCCGCTTCCGCAAGACGACCGGCCAGAGCCAAGGCCAGGCCGAGACTGTTATGAGCGACGGCGTAGTCCGGTTTAATCGCGACGGCCTGTTTGTACCGGGCAATCGACTCATCGAATTCAGAGTTGCGCCCCGCAATCGATTGTCCGGCCAGTTCCGCCGCATCGACGAGACCGGCTTCTCTGACGGCGATTCCCAGATTGTTTTGCGCTTCGGCGCAGGCCGGATTTTCTTGCCGCACTTTATCGTATTGCCCACGGGCATCCTCAACCCTCTCCATATCCATATGAATATTACCCAGGCTGAAATGGGCCTGGGCAAAGTCGGGCTTCATTTTCAGGGCGACCCGGTAGGCATTTATAGCGTCATCGAATAAGTCCCGACCCTCACAGGCCAGCCCCAGATTGTAATAGGCGTCAGGAAAGTCCGGCCGCAATTTCAGCGCCTGATTATAGTGCTCGACGGCTTCATTAAAATGACCAATATCTTTCAGGGCATTGCCCAGATTATTGTGAGCAAGGGCGTTGTCTGGAATAATGTCCAGGGATCGAGTTATGTGCTCGATTGCCTCCTCGGGTCGCTCAGCGCTGGTCAGGGCCGCACCGAGGTTGTTATGGGCCTGAGCGTAGTCCGGCTCCAGCGCCAGCGCCCTTTCGAGATGTACGATCGCCTCCTCGTACTGTTCGAGTTCGATCAGACTGTTGCCCAGATTATTCAAAATTTCGGCATTGCCGGGAGCCCCAGCCAGGGCCTCGCTGAAAAAGTCGACGGCTTCCTGGTGTGCTCCGCGCTGTTGGGCAAGCCGCCCCAGAAGCTGAATTGCTATTGAGTTCCCGGGTTCAATTTGCAAGGCCTTGCGGTAAAATTCCTCGGCCTTCGCAGGGTCCCCCGCCTGCTGATGTTCCAGCCCCCCTTTGAGGCAGCCGACCAAATCCATCCCGATACCGCCGGCATCTGCCTCAATCACTGCTGGCTTCCGGGGTTTCTTGTTCCTGTCCGGTTTGCGTTTCCGGTTTTGTTGCGGCTTGTTCTTTTTCGATTTTTTCATGATTTACATCTGACAGATAAATTGCGGCCTGACGGGTTCCGTGTCCATTGCGAATCAGGTCCCATAAATATTCAGACGCCAAAACAACCAACGACGCTGCGAAAAGGGGGCTACCTACGGGCCGGACCGACGATCGAAATATCCGGAATACTATGAGACCAAGTGTTAAAATATCATTAGACCAGCCGCCCGGAGGAAACACCAAATTTGCTTCAATGCCGTGCCCGGACAAAAAGGGCGAAACGCCTTTAGCTTTCATAAAGAAAACTCGGGTATATTGGCCCCCATCGATGTTCCTCTTCAATGACCCCAGAAGTGCCACATGACTGACCTTAACTTTAATTCCGCTCTGGATGTTGTCAATTTTCTGGAGACGCACAACAGCAAACTGATCATAAATGTGGCGACTGACGCCGTCGGCCATGTCCTGGCGGAATTCGACAATTTTGCATGCATGCAGGCGCTGGGCGACGTTTCCGCGAGCGAGAATCACCTTTACATAGGCCCACGAGAGGAACGTGTGGCGACCGTTATGAAACTGTACGGTGACTCACTGACCCTCAAATCCTGGCTTTCGCCGCTGGCACCGGAAATTGCACGCTCAATAGCACTGTTTCGACCTGACCTGACCGTTGATGTCGGCATATCCTCCGTCAAGATCGCGCCAGCCGAAAACGTAACCACAATATCGATAGCCGATGATTTCGTCATCTATCGCCCAGATTCTTACGGCCGGATGCTGGACGATTTTGTCGCCTACTACCGGCGCAAACTGGATGCGTTCACGATGATGCAGACACGAAGCCTGTTTACGATGCCCGAAGGTGAACTGCGCCAGTTTCAGTTGCCCGCCGATCTTGAAAGTCTCATCGATTCACGCGGTCGACGCCTGGCGCTAATCCAGATAAAAGCATCCAAATGGCATTCGGGCGGCGCCGGGGCCACGGATGTTTCGTCCTACCTGCCTGCGCTGGAATATCTGCGGGAGATGGATTACCAGTTGGTTCAGGTCGGTCGGGAATATTACCCCAGCGCCTTCGCAAGACTTGGCGTCGTCAATTATTCAAACAGTCCATTGGCCTCGTTTGAAAACGATTTTTTCCTGTTCAGCAACGCCGGCTTTAGCCTGACGGCGCCATCCGGCATCGCCTTGTTCTCGGACCTGATGATGACACCGTACGTGGTCACGAACAACTGGTGGCACGGCGTGCCGCCGTTCTCGCCGTACGCCGTTTCCGTGCCGGCGCTGGCACGATTACGAAAAGACGGCTCGATGCTGACCTTCGATGAACAGAACCAACTCGCCGCTGCCCATGGCGTCAATTTTCCAAAAGAATCTCACGAGCCAATTTCACCGGATGGAACCGACATCCTGGCCGCCACCATCGAGGCGCTGGACTTGCGGGAGAACCTTACAATGCCGAACGATAACCAGTTGCTATACCGGCAATTGCCGACGCCGCCCGGCCTGTCGTCGATCTGCAGTCCTTACTGCCTGAGCCGCATCAGCGCCGCCTATGCCGAACGCCACCGGCATCTTTTGTGCCCAGAGTGAGGTTCCGAGAACAGGCCGCTAAATGCGTGACACTCTTCCATCGGACAGGTTATTGTTTAGAATCATTCTCGTAACGACAATTGACGAGCCGTTGGCGGTCAGAAACATTTGCATTGAAAACAAGAGACAAGAGGCGACGATATGAACACGAAGAAAACGCTTGTTCTCGCCTATCCAAACCAGAAATGGCTCAAGAACGACTTCCAGACCACCTGGAACCTGAACCCGTCACTATTGTGTCTTTTGGGGGCAATGGTCCAGGACGAGGTCAACGTGGAAATCATCGATGCGCAATTCTACGACCTGAGCATTGCCGAATTCGTTGAAAAAGTTGAACGGATAAACCCCGCATACATCGGTATTTCGGTCCTTTCGACGGAATACAAGAACACCCTGCACACCGCCGTCGCCGCGTTGCGCGAACGCCTGGCAGACCCGGTCATTATTGCCGGCGGCGTGCATGTCACTATCGAATACGAAGATGTCATGACGGATCCCGGCATCGACTACGCCGTGGTGGGCAACGGTGAATATGTGTTGCGAGACCTGCTGCGTCATCTCGAAGGGAGCGCGGAATTGCCCACCACCGGACTCGTCTATCGAGACGAAGACCGGCTCGTGATCCAGTCCAAGGCCGTGGTCGAGGACCTGGACGCCCTGCCTATGCCCGATTACGATCTGGTGCGAATGGAAGACTACATCGTCGTTGGCCCCCGCACCGGCCCGTTGCGCGCGCCGGAAATGCCCTATGTTCGGATGGTCGTGACACGGGGGTGCCCGGTCGGTTGTTCGTTCTGTCAGGTTGAAGAAATCAGCGGCAAGAAGGTGCGCGCGCCATCGGCAAAAAAAGTTGTCGATGAATTGATATATCTTCGCGACCGCTACGGCCTTAAATCGTTTCTCCTTGATGACGACAACATCGTCATCAAAAAGAAATTTTTCAAGGACGTGCTGCGCCAGATCATCGCCAGCGATTTGCAACTGAAATTCCTTATCGGCGCTTTCGCAATTTTCGCGCTGGATGACGAGATGCTGGACCTGATGGTGCGTGCCGGTTGCGTCGGCATCAACGTCGCCATCGAAAGCGGCAATCAACGTGTTATGAACGATATCGTGCTGAAACCCATCAAGCTCGAAAGCGTCGCGCCGTTAATCAGGAAGGTACACGACGCCGGCCTGTTTGTGATTTCAAATTTCATCATTGGGTTCCCGGGCGAGACGTGGGCGGAAATTCGCGAAACCATCCGCTTCGCCGAAAACTGTGGGGCGGATTACGTAAAGTTTTTTGTCGCCGTTCCCTTAAAAGGAACCCGGTTGTGGGACATGGCAGCCGACATCGGCGCGATTTCAGACGAATCCGGCGGCGCGCGCGTGGATTGGCGGTTTAGCCAAATCACCTCGGAAGAGTGGACGGCGGAAGATATCTCTGTTCTGCGCGCTTACGAATGGGACCGCATCAACTTCGAAACACCGGAAAAGCTTAAGAACATGGCCGAACTGTGGGCGGTAAGCGAAGAAGAAATTTGCGACATCCGAAAGAAAACCCGCGACGCGGTAACGTCCGCCGGTTTTGGGACCAACCAAACAAGCAATCCGCCGCTGCCGTCATAAACTTTACATAGAGTTCGGAAAAGGGCCGGTTACCCGAGTTTCGCGTCCATCCGAATCAGCGCCCGTGAAACCCGTCCTGCCTCCAGTTCATCAAATGCCACGTTGATATCATCGAGCGCCCATTCGTGACTGACCAACTGATCAAACGGTAATTTCCCGGCAAGAAACATCTCGGCGTACAGGGGAATATCGCGATCCGGAATGGTCTCTCCGCCCCACGTGCCAACTATTTTTCGCCCCCTTATCAAGTCGAACGGGTCGAGACTGATTTTCTCGCCAAAAGAGACGTTGCCCGCCAACACGCACAAGCCCCCGCCATAGGCGACCGAGGCGAAGGCCGTCTCCATGGTCTGAGGCAGGCCCGCGGCCTCAACCGCGGTATCGACACCACGGCCATCCGTAATTTCACGGATCCGTTCGAGCACATCCTGGCTGGCGGCGTCGATCGTGTGCGTTGCCCCGGCACGCCTGGCGGCGGCGAGTTTATCGGCAATGATATCGACGGCAACGATGGTTGCGGCGCCTCGCATAGCGGCAGCCAGCACGGCGCTCAGGCCAATGCCACCGACACCGAACACGGCAACGGATGAACCGGGCTGCACATCGGCGGTGTTAATGACCACACCGGCCCCGGTCGGCACCGCACACCCCAGCAAAGCCGCCTCACGCATCGGCAATTTAACGTCCGAAATTGGTACCACGCGGTTTTCGCAGGTAACGCTGACCGTCATGAAGGCGCTGACCGCACCGGAATTAACGGGACCGTTCGTACTTTCATAGATGGTTCCCGGAACATCGGCGCCGTCGCCCTTGATCCAGGTGACAACCACCTTGTCGCCGGGCTTGACCTTGGCGACGCCCTGACCACGGGCGAGCACGGTCCCGGCCCCTTCGTGCCCCAACGTGTGCGGCAGGAACCGGTCGGGACCACGCCGCCCCCGAATTTCGTGCAGCTGCGAATGGCAGACCCCGGCATAGTCCATCTCGACCATGACCTGGCCCGGCTTGAGGGGCGGCAGGGTCAACGTCATCACCTGAAGCGGTTTGCCGGTTTCGACCAGCACGGCGGCGCGGGTATGTGTGGGAATGTCTGGCATGCTCATGCGATCAGGCCGATTCAGCTATAAACCAGTAATAGTCGCCGGTGTAGCCGACCTCATGAAACAACGTCTTCCAATCGTCGGTATGCATGTACGTCAAGGCCGTCAGATTCCAGGCCAGCATGGAACGATGTTCCGCTTCGTTGCGCCAGGCATCGTTCATAACGAAGGAATTCTTGCGTGACACCCGCTCAATTTCACGAAAGGCCCGCTTGCAGTCATCAAGCGGCAAATTGTGAAGGGTGTTGATGCAGATGACGAGATCGAAGGCGCCGTCATCAAACGGCAGTTCCTTGGCGTCGGCGACGGTGATGAGATCCTTAACCTCTCGCTTCGCATGCTCGTAGGCGTACCGGGAAATATCGACACCCTGGATATCCAGGTCCGGCATTAGAAGCTTGAAGTCGTACATCATGAAACCCTTTGCGCATCCCACATCCAGCACCCTGGCGTCGGGAGCGAGGCCATAGTGATCGGCGATACGTTTGACGGTTTCGGTCCAGAAACGCGGATGATAGGAGTAACCGCCGTATCCGCTGAGCCGATCACCATCGAAATATTCCACGTCAAACTTGCGTGCGGCGGCGCGGTGTTGTTCGGTGATCAGTCGGGCGCGATCATCAATCGGGCGTTTGGATTGCGGATATGTGTCGAGAAGATTGATTTCTTGCCCCATAAACTGAAAAGCTCCTGAATTACTAAATAATTTTGTCGGCGATCAGGCTCATGACGCCATCGACCGTCAAACCGACACTGTCGCACAGTTCTTCATACCCACCGTAGCCGGTCACGAACGCGTCGGGGATTGAGGCGGAGGCATATCGAACGTCCGAAATATCGCGGGTTTCGCGCAGCACTTCGTCCCCCAACCCACCGGAGCGCATGTGCTCTTCGATAACCACCACCGCACGGGTTTTGTTAACGCTGGCATGCACCAAATCGACATCCATTGGGCGGATGGTATGGACGTAAATAACCTCTGCATCCATCTTGTTTTCGGAAAGGCGGTCGCGTGTTTCAAGCGCGGTGCGCAGGTGTGGTCCGGTGGCAATCAACGTGATGTCTGAGCCATCGACAATTTTGATGCCCTTGCCAAGCTCAATATCCGAAGCCTTGAATTCGACGCCATGCGGTGTTCCCGGAAGGCGATAGTATGTCACCAGATCATTGTTGTATGCCTGGCGGAACAGGGTATCGAATTCCACGGCCGAACCGGGATAGGTGATTTCCATACCCGGCAGGGTTTTAAGAAGCGCAAAGTCACCGTAACAATGATGCGTCGAGCCAAGGTTGGAATAGTCAAATGCGCTGCCGACCGAAACAATATTACCGTGCAATTTATGATAACAGAAATCGAGCTTTATTTGTTCGAACGAACGCTCAATCAAGAACGGTGCAATGGTGTGCAGCACAGGATAAAGACCGACCCGCGCCATCCCGGCCCCCAGGCTGACCATTGTCGGCTCGAGTATGCCAATATTAAAAAATCGACCGGGGCATGCCTTTGCAAACGGCTGCAGAATTCCATGGCTGATATCGCCAACGATAACGGCCAGATTTTCATCCGCCTGCCCGACCGACAGCATCGTATCGGCAAACTGCTGGCGAAGGCTCTTTTCAGGACTCATGACAGCGCTTCCATGATCTGGGCATACTCTTCGGCATTGGGGATCCGGTGGTGCCACATGCCGTGTCCCTCAATCATCGGCACGCCCTTCCCTTTCGTCGTGTGCGCAATAATCACACTGGGTTGATCTGTTTCCTTATCGGCGACGGCCCGGAAAGCCGTTTCGATCTGGCCCGGGTTGTGGCCGTCGATTTCCTGCGTATGCCAGCCAAAAGCCCGCCACTTCGCCGGCAAATCATCTTCAGGAAGCAGTTGCATGCCGGACTGGTTCCAATCGACAACGACGCACATGTTACGCAATTTATGATTGGCCGCGATATGAGCGGCCTCCCAGACCGTTCCTTCGTGACTTTCACCATCGCCGATCAATACAAACAGTTTGTTGTCCATTTTTTTAATTCTGTGCCCCAGGGCAATGCCGACCGCAAAACTCAGGCCATGCCCCAGGGATCCTGTCGATGCTTCCGCCCCCGGGACTTTCGTCATATCGGGATGTTCGCCCAAAATGCCGCCCTTTTTGCAGAACTGTGCGATATCATGATCGCCGATATAGCCATGACGATGCAGGTTCACGTACAGGGCGAGACAGCCATGGCCCTTGCTGAGAATGAAGTAATCGCGATCGGCCGCGTCGGGCGACGCGCTATCGAATTTGAGAACGTCGCTATACAGGTAGGTGATGATGTCGATAATCGAAAACGCGCTGGGGATGTGTCCGTCGCGCCCGGCGACGGTCATGTCCACAATCATGCGGCGCAAGTCCTTGTTCATTCCTTCAGTCATCCTGACTATTCCTGTTTGCTCGCTGGTTTGGCGGGGTCATTGTCCGAAATAGCCTCTACCCTGTCCGCCGTCGATGGGGACGATACTGCCGGTATTGAACGAGGCCAATTCAGAACACAGATAGGTTACATAGGTACCGATCTCTTCGGGCCGGCCGAATCGACCGATGCGCTGCCGTTCCGCCAGATATTTCCGGACGTGTTCCGGATTTTCCGTTGATGTCACATCCCAATACCCACCCTCGGTATAAACGGCACCGGGAAGAACGGCGGAAACAACCACACCATCGGGGGCGACGACACCGCCGAAGCTACGCGTGTAGGCCGTCAGGGCGGCCTTCATGGCACAGTACGTAACGGGGCCGTGATTTTCCATCGCCGAGATAGAGGAAATATGAACGACACGCCCCCATTTCCGTTTTTGCATCGCCGGAACGATCATGGTGTTGAGTTCGGCTGCGATCTCGAAATTAAATCGATAGACGCGCCGCCAATCCTCGACCGAACAAAACGGGTCTTTAATACCCAGTGTCCCGCCGACGTTGTGAACAACGATATCAAAATGATCGAACCCGCCCTGTTTCGCTTTATCCAAAAGCGCCGAAGGGCCATCGTCCGGTATAATATCCATCGCCACGGCAAAATGTCCGGCATCCACGCCGCCGATACCGTCTATCAATTTTGTCAGATCCGATTCCGTGCGTGATGTCACAAGAACCTTCGCGCCTTCGGCCGCCATGGATTCGGCAATGGCGCGCCCCAACCCACGACCGGCCCCCGTAATCAATGCCTTTTTATCTTTGAGCCCCAAATCCATGAACTTGTTCCAGTTAACTTCTGATGCGGATTAAACCTTCACGCCGACACCCATCGAGAACAGGTAGTGCGACATGGGAGAATACCCAGTGTGAACGACTTCATCGTTCATGGAAAAATTAAATACGTTGTGGAAGCTGCGTTCCATCAACGCCTTCAGGCTTTCGGCACTTTTAAGGTTTATGTGGCCGGCCTTGCTGCCCGGGCTGGAATAGGCCTCGGCGGCGATGTTGGGCGTGCCGATGATGCAAACGGCATGTTCATCCAGCGACGAGACAATATTCCGCATGAATGCGTCCTCGTGCTCTTGCGGAATATGCTCAATCACATCCAGCGAATATGCCGAATCAAATCCACTTTCCTCGACGGACCCCTGAACCATATCGTGAACCGCAAAACGGACGCGGTCTTCCCGGGCTTTCCGATACCGCTCTTTAGCGTCATTGAGGACCAGCGGTTCGAAATCAACGGCATACACACTATCCACGGTTTGCAAAATGATCGGCGTTCCGGCGGCATCGCCACAGCCTATTTCCAGGCCTTTTTTTCGCCCCGCCAACATTTTCGAGATAAATTTGTAGCGAGACATCAGAAAAGAAAGGTGCCGCGGGTCCGTTCGCCATATGTGGCTCGTCCACGGCCCAAACGTCACACCGCCGTGCTGATTGTAATCGTCAATCTGACTCTGGTTTTGTGGTTCCTTAGTTTTACGGTCGGTCATTGCAAGTCGTTTCCCAATACGTTTCACACGCATCAAATCGTGTGGAATGGATAAATAATGTGCTTCGGTCTGTGCCTGAATAAACGCTCCAGTATGGGTTGGGCGCCATCGACGGCTGTAATCAATACAGATGCGTCCGCAAGCCCTGACACCTGCCCCAATGGCACAATTCGTACCGGGAGGTTCCAATAGTGGGCGCCTTCCTTTTCAGGGTCATCGTCAATCACGGCGTCCAGGAACGACATGTCCGATTTCAGGTGATACGCAAGAACGGGTAACATTTGGGCCGCGCCGTAGCCAAAGACCGGGCCTTCCAGACTGTCCAAAGAGCGTCGTGTCGTATCCATCATCGCACGAAATATTTCCAGGCTGGATTGCACCCTTTCGATATCCGGTGCCTCACTTAACGGGGATACGGGCTCCCTGCCATCCGCACGGACAAACGCGACGGCGAAGGCTCCCCAGTCATGATAATTTAAACTCAGATGTAGCGCAGACGCATCGACTTTTGTCAGCATTCTCAGGAAGGATTGCTGACTGAAATACTGAAGGTGTTGATGAAACACCTGATCGAACCGGTGGCGATTGACCAGCGCCTCAAGTCCCGGAACCTCGAAGATAAACAATGCATCTTCGGCGGCCACATCGAGCAACCGTTGAATAACGTCAACGGGGTGGGCGAGATGCTCCAGGGTATGGCGACAGACAATCAAGTCCGGTTTTTCTGGCAGCCGGTCCAGATTTGCCTCTTCAAGCCCGGCGCCGATAACCTGAACATCGTCGCCGTCCCGTTCATGTTCCTTGCCCTTCCATATCGGATCGACGCCAACCCGGTGGCGCGCCCGACCGGCAAGTTGATCAAGCAGGAAAAGATCGTTGCAGCCCAGATCGATCGCACAGTTAAAAGTTCGATCGGGCGCAACCCGATTCAAGACCGAGAAAAAGAATTCCGTGCCTTTTCTCGCCGTTGGACTGGCGGAAGTCCTGAAGCAATAGTTGCCGCCATATAAGATTTTCGGGGAAACAACACTTTCCAACTGACCATGGCGACAGTCATTGCAAAACCGGAAGGCCTGGTCAAACCCATCAAACGGTACGTCTAATTTTTCTTTCGTGAAGGTGTCGGTAAGCGGAAGGTTCGCCAGCCCCCAAACCTTTTCCGTGGCCCCCCCACATATAACGCAAGGGTCGCCCAGACAAACAACCTGCTGCGTGTTCGATATATCCTTCGATTCTTTGTGACGGGTCATGGCTTGTGCAAATACTCCAACGGTAGCGCCTCTATTTCAGACCAATTCGCCTCGACCCAGTCGATGACTTCCGCAAGACCGTCATCGATCATTATATCCGGTTGCCAGCCGAATTGCTTCCGGGCCTTGCTCGAATCGATGAAATAGACGGCATCCTGACCGATCCGTTCGGCAACATTTTCGCACGCATCTTCCAGCGTCTTCCCGGTCAATGTACAGATACCCTGCACCACGTCCCTGACCGAAATGCCCTGAGCGGGCGACAGGTGATAGCGTTCACCGATGGTGCCGTTTTTCAGAATCAATAGTTCGCCCTTTGAAACGTCACGGATATTGATCCAGGATTTAACGGCGCTGCCGCCGCCGTGCAATGAAATCGTCCGGCCACTTTTCAGAAAGATAATGGAACGACAGATAATTTTAAACAGTTGCTGGCGCGGGCCATAAACATTGGTCGCCCGCACCGTCACCAGGGGAAACCCGAATTCCTTGCAATAGACGCCCAGCAACATATCGGCGGCCGCCTTCGAGGCCGCATAGGGGGTCGAGGGATTATCGGGCGTTTCTTCGGTTACCGTACCGACACAGGACCCATACGCTTCCGGCGATGAGATATGCAGATACTTTTTCAGGTAATCCTGACGCCGCATATGATTGACAAAACGGGCCAGCGCGACCGTGTTGGTCTGGAACCAGTGTTCCGGATGGTCCCAACTGGGACCGACCTCGCTTTGGGCGGCAAAGTTAACGATGTATTCCGGTCGTTCGGCGTCAAGCAGGCCGAGCAACGCTTCCATATCGGTGTTCATGTCCAGACGATGGAAGCGAAAACGCGACAGATCGTCCCGTTCCTTGTAGCGCAGGAAAATCGGATTCTTTTCCGGCGACCGACTAATGCCGATGATCTCGTGGGCGGGATCATCGAGGAGAAGATCGACAAAATCCTGACCGGAGAAGGAGTTGCTGCCGATGACCACAATTTTTGTCATTCCCGGTTTCTCCCTGTTGGAACACAGCCTTTATCGATCATCAGAACGGCCCTTTGAAACCGGGGTTCGGTTGATCGAGCCGACGGTCCGTCGGCGCGGCGAACAACCTTTCGTCAACCGGCCTTCCAAACATTTTCAGAACGGCGGCCGTAATATCGCCGTCGCGAGGGTAGAACCCATCGGCCAGCGCCGGACTTGTCGGGGCCGGATGATCGGGCAGCCCTATTCGAACCGGCGCCTGTTTCAGGAACGAGAACCCCTTCTCACTCGCAAGGGCCAGAATTTCCGCCGTCACCCCGAACGAAACCCCACCCCCGTCAATGGCGACCAGGCGTCCGGTTTTACGAACGGATTGAAGAATCCCCTGCTCATCCAAAGGTCGCAGGGAAGCCAGGTCGATAACCTCTGCATCGATACCCATACCCGCCAGCACGTCCGCCGCCCGCAAGGCCTCCAGGCTCATATAGGAACACCCGACCAAAGTGACATCGGCGCCTTGACGCAACGTGCGAATTTTGCCGATCGGTGTCCTGTACATTTCCTCTGGCACCGTGTCGGCGATACCATATAGCCAGCGGTGTTCCAGCGAAATGACCGGGTTGTCATCTTCGATGGCGGATATCAGCATGCCTTTGGCATCGTGGGCCGTCGTCGGCATGATAACCTTCAGACCGGGAATATGGGCGAACCACGCGTGCAGGCTTTGCGAGTGCTGCGGCCCCTGCCCCCAACCGCGACCGATGATCATCCTGATAACCAGCGGTATTCGGACTTTGCCGCCAAACATATAGTGCCATTTCGCCGCCTGATTGACGATTTGTTCCATCGACACCAGGGCGAAATCGAGCCGCTGATGCGTCAGGATCGGGCGCATTCCGTTAACCGCGGCACCGATGCAAACACCGGTCATGGCATTTTCAGATAGCGGCATATCCATCGCCCGCCCGGCCCCATATTTATCCTGCAGGCCAAGAGTGGTGCCGAAAATGCCGACCGGGTCCGGAACGCCAAGCCCCATGACAACCACCGACGGGTCCGCCGCCATGCATTGATCCTGCGCTTCACGGATGGCGTCGCAATATTTTAACGAACGGCTCATCGCATTATCGTCCCTGATGATCATCGGCATAGACGTGGAGTGAGGCGTGATCCGGAGACGGAAACGGGCTTCCCTTGGCAAAACTGAAAGCCGCGTCGATTTCGACCTGCATCTCGTTTCTCATCGCCTGAAAATCGTTCATATCCAGTACGTTGTTTTCGATCAGGAACGTTTCCGAACGCCCCAGCGGGTCACGTTCGCGCCACGCCAGATATTCTTCGTTGCTGCGGTAGCCGATGTCGTTATCGAAATCAGGCCCGCAATGTTGTCTCCAGCGATAAGTGCTGAATTCAAGTAAAGACGGCCCCTTGCCGTTGCGCGCGTTATCGACGGCGGTTTTGGTCCGTTCGTAGACGCCAGGGGCGTCGTTGCCGTCGCCACGATCGACGGCGATCCCATGCCCGGCCGCCAGTTCGGTAATGTTCCGGTTGGCGGGTTGGCGCACGGCCATCGGCGAATAGACCGAATAAAGATTGTTTTCAACGAGAAAAATAACCGGCAGGTCGTGCAGGACGGCAAAATTTATGCTTTCGTGGAAGACGCCGGTTTCGCAGGCGCCATCCCCTAAAAAAACCATCACCACTTTGTCTTCTTCTCGCTGCTTGTTGGCGAATGCGGCGCCGACGGCAATCGGAATTGTTGATCCAACAATCGGCACCGCCCCCATGAAACCGGCATCCAAGTCGACAAGGTGCATCGACCCCCCGATCCCGCCGGTACAGCCGGAAGACTTGCCGTAAACTTCCGCCAACATCGCCTTCAGATCGCCCCCCTTAGCCAGATAATGGCCGTGCGACCGATGCCCCGAAAACACCTGATCACGGCGTTCAAGGGCGGCGCAGGCGCCAACTTCCACCGCTTCCTGGCCGATGCACAAATGCACCGGGCAGCGCATTTCCTGTTCGGGGTAACGTTCGACGATGCCTTCTTCGACCATGCGAACGCGAAGCATGCCCCGATGTAGCCGTATCAACAGATCGTTTTCCACGAGACCATGCCCCGGCAAGACCGCCTACTTAAGGCTGAGTTCCTGCATTCTCTTGATGTTGAAATAAAGGGGATTGTTCAGGGAATCCTCAAACCGGCCTTCTTCAAATGCAAGCTTCAGATCGCGCACCGCGTGCTCAATGGTGAATTCCGGCTGGAACCCCAGTTCGTGGCTGATGCGCTCCGAGGATATGTGATACGAGCGAGGATCGTCGGTCGGTTCCACCGACATCTCGACAGTGTCGCCAACCACATCCCTGACGATTTCCGCCAACTTCAACACGGAATGATTTTCAAACCCGGCGTTGAATACCCCGCCATCGACCTGAGACTCCGGAAGTTCCAGGCACATGTGGTAGACCCGGCACATATCGCGGATGTGAATGTTCGGGCGTAACTGAGGGCCGCCAAAAACCCGCACCTTTCCGTTATTCACGGCATGATTGGTCAAAATATTAACGATCACATCCAGCCGCTGACGGGGCGAATATCCGCACACCGTCGCCGGTCTGATGATCGTCGTGTGGAAGCCGGGAGCGCGTTCTTCCTGCAGTTCATTTTCACACATCACCTTGAATTTGGAATAGTCGGTCAGGGGCTCCAACGTCAGGTCCTCGGTAACATCGACACCTTCCTTGATGCCGTAGACAGAAGACGATGAAGCATAAATGAAACGCGACACGCCGGCTTTCTTGGCCGCCTGAACGATCGGGCGGAAACTGTCGTAATTGATCGACTTGCCAAGTTCCGGGTCGAGCTCGAACGACGGATCATTGGAGATACAGGCCAGATGAATAACCGCATCGCATCCTTCCAGGGCGGCCTCAACGATGCCGATTTCCCTCATGTCGCCCTTGACCAATTTCAGGCGCGGATGGTCTTCGAGGCCAGAAAAAACATCGTCGCCATAAATAAACAGATCAAGCACGGTAACGCCATGCCCCTTTTCCAGGAGTTCCGGAACAAGCACGGCCCCGACATACCCGGCACCACCGATTACCAATACATTGCTCGCCATCTCACTCATTGAATTATTAAGCTCCTAACAGGATTCCTGGACAGTATTTCAGAGACGAACGAAACCGCTTCTTCACTTCAGCAGCGCCGTCAGAAATTTCACGAAGGGTATACGATCGACCGAACTGCGGTGCCCGACGATGCCGACCTTCATCGCTCCGGCGACATTGCCGAGAAAACACGTGTCCTTTAACGAAGCCCCGGAGGCGGCAATTGGCGTCGTCACCGCGAAAAAAGCATCGCCCGCACCGACCGTATCAACGACGGTACTGGTCAGAGCAGGCATTCGTTCGATCTTCCCGTCTTTGTCACGGGACATGCTGCCGTGCTTTCCCATCGTTATGACGGCATTTTCGCAATCGATAACCCGGGGCAACTCCGAGCGGATCACATGTTCGATATCGGAATATTTATCGGCGACCGCCAGGCGGGCCTCTGGCTGGTCGATGCAGACGTAATCCGCGCGGTCATACTTGCCAATCAAATTAAAGCCCAGATTTCCGGCATTCGACTGGGTGTTGATCCCCAGATATCTTGCGTGCTTTTCAATCACCGAGGCACTGTCTCTCGACAACAGTCCATGACCAAAATCGGTAACGATAACAACGTCATAGTCGCCAATCTTTTCTTCAATAATTGTATCGAACTGCCTCTTCCGGTCGGCCATCAGCGGCCTGTCGTCCATATGATAAACCTCGAACAGCTTTCGCATGGAATAGCCGGGATCGACATAGCGTGTCTTGCGGGTGGTTGGCGTGTCGGCCCGATAGATGGCCTGCATCCTGACGTTGGGCTTCAACGAAGCGCGGATCGTCTCCTCGTAGGAATCAATGGTTCCCAGGCTGGTCAGGACGTCCACTTGCTTGCAAAAACTGGCGGCATGGTTAGCGGCGGCGAAGACACCGCCCGCGAATATTTCAGTTTCCCGGTACAGGGTCGCGATGACGTTTTCCTTCGGCGGCTTGCCCAACGCCGTAACGTACTTGTATTCGTCTATAATGGAATCCCCGATAACCAGAACCTTGTAGTCAGACACCTTGTCCAGAATACCCAGCAGCCGTTCCAGGGCATTGCCCTCGCGCAGGCCATCCAGATACTGCTGCAATGACGGATCATAGACATTCAGATACCGGTTAATGCATTCCGAGGAGGAAAACGTGATGTCATCGGTATAAATAACGCTGCCGCCATGTTCTTCCACGGCGTCACGTTCGGACGATATCTTTCCGGTTATGTCTTCCTCTTCGGCGATGTAATCGCCGCCTTTCAGATATACGTCCGGCCTGACACGTCTGATCAGGTCTTCAGCCGACGCCGCATTGTTCACGGAAACGGCATCGACATATTCGAGTGACCCCAGCATCTCGGCCCGCAACTGTTCGGGGAATACCGGTCGATCGGGCCCCTTGTTGACATATGCGTCCGCCGTCACGGTGACCAGCAGAACCGATCCCTGACGGCGCCCCATTTCGAGATGGCGAACATGGCCCATGTGAAGTAGATCAAACACGCCGTGGGCCAGAACGACCTTCAACCCCTGCGCACGGAAGGTCTTCGCAAGGGCTGCCATTTCCGCCACGGAAACGATTTTCGTCCTTGCATTTCTGGGCTGCGAACTACTGCCTTTGAAATCGCTATCGTCGATCATTGTCAATTTCCAACAACAAAGCTTTCCATTATTTCGCCGTCTGCAGGTACTTGAACCAACTGGCCGTGGCTTCCTCGATCGCCCCGACGGTCCACACCGGTGCATCGCGCCAGTAGTCGATATTGTCAAGCATGAACCCGACGCCGTCGGAAAACGGAACCTTCGGTCCCCAGCCTAATTGATCACGAACTTTGCCGATGTCGGCGAGCGTGCAGTCCGGCTCACCCGGACGTTCAGGAATATGGATAATTTCTGTCGCCCCCAGCAACTCAACCAACCGATTGACGCTTTGCGCTTCGCCTGTGCCAACGTTGTAAATTTGTCCACTTCGCTCGCTATCCGCCGCCGCGACCAGCGCGTCGACGACATCACTGACATAGGTGAAATCCCGTGTCTGCATCCCGTTGCCGACAACGGTTAATGGCTTCCCGGCCAATAACTGAGCCAGAAAAACGCCGAAAACGGCGCCGTACGTCCCGCTGGTCCTTGCCCGGGGACCATAGACGTTGAAAAAACGAAGCGACAGCGCCGGTAGATTATAGACCGACGACCAATGCATGACGATTTGCTCACCCAAATGCTTCGTCAGGGCGTAAGGATACTGGGGCTGCATCGGCGCCGTCTCAGGCGTCGGAAAAATATCGGGGATGCCATAGCAAGAAGACGATGCAACATACACCAGGCGCTTTACGTTGTGGGCGACGGAAGCCTGTACGATATTGAATGTGCCATCCACATTGGTGCGGAAGTAGACTTCCGGGTCTTCGATGGACGGGACAATATCGGCCATGGCGGCCAGATGGAAAACCCGATCAACCCCTTCGAAGCAATCATAAACAGCGGATTTATCGGATATGTCGGCCTGAACGACCTGCAGCGCCGGGTTCCCTTCGTGCTGCGTCAGATTGCGCATTCCGCCCACGACAAAACTGTCGATAACGCGCACATTACCCCCCTTGGCGATCAGCGCATCGACCAGATGCGAGCCGATAAAACCAGCGCCGCCGGTAACCAGATCAATTCCCATTCTTGCACTCAAGATAAGATGTTTCCGCCAGAAGCCGGAAAACACACGCTGATCGTGCCTTTAGCCAAATATTTCCGCATTGTCGCCCCGGCTCATGATTAATTCATTCCTATCTTGATATACAGATAGTGAATCCCCAGTTAATATCGGCTAATGTGCTCGTGGGCTTGGCCCTTTCGGCAAAATGCCGATGTATTGTACTGGAGAACCAGCCATGCGTATTCTACTCGTCGTTTACGATAACGGATCTTACACCCACGTGTTCCCGATGGGGCTTGGGTACGTCGCCGCCGTCCTGGAAGAATGCGGCCACGACGTCGAGGTCTACAATCAGGACTATCACCATTACCCTGATGCGCATTTAACCCGGTTCCTGGATGACAACCATTTCGACGTGGTCGCCGTGAGCGTTATCGCCGGCTATTACCAGTACCGCAAACTGCTGACAATTTCCGAGGCCATCAACAACACGAAAAACCGTCCGATATATATGATCGGCGGATACGGGCCGACGCCTGAGCCGGAATTCTTCATGAATAAAACCGGGGCCGACATCGTCGTTCTTGGCGAGGGGGAAAAAACCGCGGTCGACCTGATGGCGGCGATTGACAACAAAACACCGCTCGCCGACGTACAAAGCATCGCCTACCGCGATGGCGCGGAGATCAAAATCAATTCCAGGCGACCGCTGATCGAAGACCTCGACACCATTCCGTGGCCAGCCTATCACAAGTTTCCCATCGAATACTACCGCATGGAGAAGGAACCCCGGTCGGAAGCGACGGATTTTTCCATCCCCCTGATGTCGGCTCGCGGATGCACGTTCAAGTGCACATTCTGCTATCGGATGGACACCGGCTACCGGGCGCGCGACCCGAAGAACCTGCTCGACGAGGTCGAATACCTGCACAAGGAATTCGGCATCACCTATGTCTCGTTCCAGGATGACCTGCTAATGTCGTCGGTCGCCCACACGGAAGCGGTCTGCGCCGAATTTATCAGGCGAAATCTGGATGTTAAGTGGAATTGCAATGGCCGCCTCAACTACTGCACGACAGACCTGATCAGGTTAATGAAGAAAGCCGGCTGCGTGTTCATCAACTACGGCATCGAAGCCATGGATGACACCGTCCTTAAGAATATGAAAAAAGGACTGCGCACGGAGATGGTCGTCAAAGGCATTGAAATGACCCTCGATGTCGGCATCAGCCCGGGCCTCAACATGATGTTCGGCAACATCGGCGACACCCGCGACACGCTCAAGAAAGCGGTCGATTTCCTGATCAAATACGATGACTTCGCGCAAATGAGAACGATCCGGCCGGTGACCCCCTATCCGGGGTCGCCGCTTTATTATGACGCCATCGACAGGGGACTGATTAAGGACGTCGAGGATTTTTACGAAAACAAACACATCAATTCCGACCTGCTGGCGGCGAATTTCACCGAACTCAGCGATGATGAGTTTTACGAATGCCTGACGGAAGCCAATTCGACACTGCTGGAAAATTACCACAACGCGGCGAAGCAACAATCGCTGCGACAGGTCACCGACCTGTACAAGGACCGCCAGGTCGGGTTTCGCGGTTTCCGACAGATATAACCACCGGCAGCGGCACAAAATTCCCCATGGCACCATGAACATTTTACCGACAGGCCCGTAATGCCGTCACCAGCACTTTTACGATATACGTTGTTTTCTATTTAATATCAGCCAGTTACCCCACCGAAGAAAGTTGGCCCGGCAATTGCTAGGTATGGGCCGAAGACATCTGTCCGTGCTTTTTTTAAGGTAACCCAAATGGCTATTGACGTATCTCAGGTGAAGTCCAGCGTTTCGGGCGACGGTAAGTACCAGTCACCGAAAGGATCAGCCGGTGGCGGCGACATCGATTTTGCAGCCCTTATGCGCAGTAGCGGTGCCAGGGTGGCAAACGGGCTTGCAGCCATCGCCGACAAGACGGGCATAACCAAGATCGCCGACGACAATAAAGCGGCAGCCAGGTACGATGACCGCTCGCGGGACTCCGGTAACGACCGCAGTGAAACAGACGACAATTCAAACACCAGAGCCGATCGCGCGCCCCGTCACGAAGACCAACGTCAATCCAGCCCACGTGATGATCGCAGCCAAGAGCGGGTAGCGACGTCCGACCCAAGCCCTTCCGCCCCGGCGGAGGAAACATCGGCACCGGCGGACACCGCCAGCAAGGACCGCGAAACGACAGGCGAGCAGAATAAAGGGCCGTCCGGGACCGATGTCACAGATCACGAGTCTGCATCGGAAACCGGCGCCGCCGTCGATAGCCACGACGGAAAAGCGAGTGGACAGGCCACCGGCACGAATGGAGCGACCACGGAACAGGCAGCCGAAGGCCACCGCAATGGGGCTACAGGAACCAGTGCCGAGCAAATTTTGGGGTCCCTGCTGGCCGCGGCTCAAACAGCCGCGCCGACCGGCAAGACAAACGATCACGGCTCCCATGCCGCCGACAAAAACGGACCGGGCGAAAATGCCGTTAACGGCCTGACCAACGCCGCCGCCAACGCGACAAAAAACACGGATGCCGCGGCTGGCGGTACCCGTTCCCGGACAGCGGCCACGCAGCAAGCCGCCGATGCAAATACCAAAACGACGCCAAATGACGGTGCAAATCCGCACGCCAATCAGGCCGCGAAGACCGTCACGAATACCCAAGCGACGAACGCCGCCGCCACAGCGCAAGGCCCCGCGACGGCCTCCGAAGCAGCCGCAAAAGACACCGTGGCCCGGCAATCGGCGCACCTGTCAAAAATGATCGGCGACGGGCCAAAGGTTTCCGTTTCAGTCGAAACAAAGAGCGACTCCACCGTCGTCGTTTCCAGACCATCGACATCTCTTGCATCCGGCGCCGCCCTGATTGGCGAGAACGGCCGTGGTCACCAGCCGCAAAACGCTGCCGGGCAGAATCAGGGCAACCCCGCCCAGAACCAGCCAAATACCGGACTTCCGCAGGCCGCAGCCGCCCAGATCGCCGCGCAAACTCAGGCCGGTGGATCCGTCGATGGTCAAGCCAAAGGCCCGGTGCAAGCGGCTCATAATATCACAGCGACCGGCCCGGCGGCCACCGGTGCCGGCGGCGAAGGCGTTATCGCTTCCAATAGCGTCAACGCCACTCATCAGGCGCAACACGGCACACCGGCGCAGGCCTCCAACGCGCAACGACTGGCCACGCCCGGTCACGCCGTTACCGATCAGGTGACGGTTCAGATCACCAAGGCCATCAGCGCCGGCGCCGACAAAATATCGATCCACTTGAAACCCGCCGACCTTGGCCGGGTCGATGTCAAAATGGAAGTCGGTCACGACGGTCGCGTCACCGCCGTCGTGACCGCCGACAACAAGAGCACTCTGGACTTATTGCAGAGAGATTCAAAAGAACTGCAACAGGCTTTGCAAAACGCCGGTATGCAGATGGACAACGACAGCCTTAGCTTCAACTTGCGGGAACGGCACGAACAGGGCGACCAATCCCAGACAGCCGGAACCGGCCGAACCGATGATGGTGGCGGCGCCGCGGACACAAACACTGCCGATCAACCGTCGGCCGGCCCCCGAAACATTGTCAGCGAAACGCGAGTGGATATCCGGGCCTAGACCAGCGCCGGCACGCAGGAGGAGAGTAAGAAGATGTTCGTAAGCGATACAGCGGCGACCACCACCGACCCGACGACCAAAGCCGGAGTCGCCAAGGAGAAGCTGAACAAGGACCTGAACAGGTTCCTCAACCTGCTGACCACGCAGTTAAAAAACCAGGACCCCCTATCCCCGATGGACGCGACCCAGTTCACCTCGCAACTGGTGCAATTCGCCAGCGTCGAACAGCAAATTTATCAAAATGCAAATCTGGAAAAACTGGTATCCATCCAGCAGACAAATCAGGTATCGACAATGGTCAGCTTTATTGGCAACACCATAGAAGCCTCCGGCAACCAGGTCCCACTGGAGAACGGCAACGCCAAGTCCACCTACGTTCTGGATCCGACAGCCGACCAGTCCCCCGTAGCGAATGAGATCGCTATCACCGTTCAGGACTCCACTGGTGCGACGGTCTACAACACAGCCGGAGACACCACCCCAGGGAAGAAGGAATTCGTCTGGGATGGCACCAACAACAGTGGCACGGCTCAGGATCCGGGCCTCTATACGGTCGTTGTTACGGCCCAGGACCGGGCCGGCAATCTTATCAATGTCAAGCAGACGGCATTCGGTCGCGTCACCGGCGCAGGCGCCCAGCAAGGCGTCGTTCAACTATATATGGGCGACGTCGTCACCAGTCTCGACAAGGTGCTATCGATCAGTGAGACCAAACCAGTGACGGCGCCATAAGGAACGATTTTTTTCTACGCAAGCGGCATTTTCCCGCGAAGAGTTTGATGAGCAAGCCATCTGTCAGCAGGTGGCGATCGGAAGGAGAAGCAAGATGAGTTTGTTCGGTGCATTAACGTCCGGTGTTTCGGGCCTGACCTCCCAGTCGAGCGCCATGGGTGCGATTTCCGACAACATCACCAACGTCAGTACGATCGGTTACAAAAATACCAGGGTCAATTTCCAGACCCTGGTTACCAAGCAGACATCGTCAACGCTTTATTCCGCTGGCGGCGTGCAATCCAAGCCGCGCTCCGATACCGGGGTTCAGGGTTTGCTGCAGGCATCATCGTCATCGACCGATTTTTCCGTTTCCGGTAGCGGTTTCTTCGTCGTCAACGAAGTTTCCTCGCCGACGATCAACAACCAATTCCTCTACACCCGTTCCGGATCCTTCTTCCAGGACAAGAATGGATTTTTGCGCAACACCGCGGGCTTTTACCTGCAAGGGTGGCCGACCGATGCCGCCGGCACGGTCATTCCCGCCAACAATAACCTGACCATCGCCAACCAGAACATCGTTTCCACCGATTACCTGTCGACCATCAACCTGAGCCGTGTCGGCGGCACGGCGGCCTCGACCAGCACGATCGGGATCGGAGCCAACCTGCCATCAAATGACCCGGCAGGAACGACCCACAAGACCGACGTTCAATTCTTCGATAGCCTGGGCAACGCCAACACCATGAGCGTCGTCTACACCCGGTCGGACCGGTCAAACCAATGGGGGATTAACGTTAACCCGCCCTCCGGCACCGCCGTCCTGGATCTCGAAGACGCGACGCCGATCACACCGAAAGTCTACAAAAGCATCGGGCAGCTGGAATTCAACGTGCAGGATGCCGCGGGGACCGCCGCGCGCCGCCCGGCCGACGGGGCGACCGTGGTTATTGACGGCACCACCTATGAATTCGACACCAATGCCGCCGTCAGCGGCACCAACACCGCCGTCAATATTGCGACGTCAACGACTCTGGCCCAAGACGTCGCCGCACTGGTGGCCCAGGTCAAGGCAACCGACAATGATTTCGCCAACTACGGTGATGTGCCGACCGTCAACAGTCGGATATCCGTCAGTCCCGGCAGTTCGACAACCATTCTGTTCTCGGACGAAGGAACCGGCGCGATCACCGTTGATCCGACCGGTCTGCTTGATACGGCCGGTACACGCGTGACGGCGCAAGACAGCGCATTCACCGCGAAAAAGCAGGACTTGACCTACACCGACACGACCCAGTTCAAGTTTACAACCATACCCGGCAACGGCGAGACCATGGTCATCAATGGCACGACCTATACATTTTCGACTGCGGAAGCGGCCGACGCCACCGGCGCCAACACGACGATTTTCACCAACGCGACCAGTAACGCCGCCAATATCGCGACCATGGTGGCCGATCTGGAGAACGCCATCGAAGGTCAGGATGCCGCTTTTTCATCGGGTGGCGCGGGCGTCGATATCCGCAAGGCCGGTGCAAGCACCACGAACAACGTGCTATCGCTGCGATCGCTCAGCAGCGGCAGCTACAACGCCGTCTTTTCCGGGCTGGCCGTCCCGCCGACAGAACCGGACGGCACCGCCTTCATCAGCACAACGCAGGCTGTCGATACCGGGTCGGGGCTTACTTTTTCCAGCGATGGCCTGCCACAGGCCATCAACGTCGCCTCGATCGAAATTCTTGGCTTCGACAATGGTGCCGCCAACATGGATAACGCTGCATCGAAACAAATCGCGCTGGACTTCGGCACCCTCAGCGAGGCCAACGGCATGACCCAGTTCGGGTCCAGCTTCACGCCGGTGTTTATTAACCAGAACGGCTCGCGCTTCGGAACGTTCGCCGGCGTCACTCTTGCCTCCAACGGACTGGTGACAGCCCTTTTCGATAACGGTGAAACCCGCCCGATCTACAAGTTGCCGATGGCCACCTTCACCAGCTCAAGTGGCCTGGAGAGCCGGTCCGGGAACACCTGGAACGCAACGGAATCATCCGGCGACGTCACCCTGCGCGAGGCCGACAATGGCCCCGCCGGACAAACGGTTCAGGGGGCACTTGAAGCCTCCACCGTAGATATTGGTGAGGAGTTCACCAATATGATCGTGGTGCAGAGAGCCTACTCTGCTTCCGCGAAAATTATCAGCACCGTCGATACGATGCTTGAGGAGCTGATAAGGATTAAACGCTAATCGCTGTCCGGCGTTTAATCCGGCAACCACTACCCTCGTCCCAAACCCAATCCCGCCGGCGGCGTCCCACCGCCGGCGGGATATCTCCATGCGGCCCAAACTTACCGGCTCATTGTGACTCCGACGTCGTTCCAACGGCATCACCGCCCTTGTACACAACGCCATCCCCGGGTACGGGATCGAGTGAAAAACTGCGCCCAAACCGCTGAAATCCAAGAGCGTGTTCCGGCCCTTCGCCAACGGCACGGTAGCGCCGGTGGAAATCTTCCTCTTCGATATCGTCAGGAAGCAGACAAAGAGCTTCGAAATCCTTGCGGGTCCAGGCGCGTCCGGACCACTGCACGTCAATGTGCGGCAGCGCATCGTCGCAGTCGATTAACTGCGGCGCCAACCGAACGAACAACCGGGTGACCACCCGCCGCGACAGGGCTTCCAGATTCAGGCGGTCGATACCATCCGGCATATCGACCAGATCGACGGCGACAATGGCCCCCTCATCAACCGTTTCGGCCACCTCATGGGCCGTCGCGCCAAAGTGCCGGGCATCGTTATTAATCGCGAAGACGGCGGGATAAAGGCCACGGAAATTCGGCGGGCCGGGGTGAAAATTGTACGATGGACCTTCGAGTCTCCGCAACACGGCCCCCGGAACGATCACGCCGGTACAGAAGCAAACCAGGCGAAGACGGCCTGTCGGGTTCGCGCTCGCCGCCTCAAGTTCCTTCACGTGTGAAACACCGGTAACCGTAACATCGGAATTTTGCCGCTTCAGAATATCGGTCAGTCCCGGCAGGTCGTGTTCTTCGGCCAGCAGTAGTATATCCCACATATTTTTCCCTATCGGCCTGATCATCGGTTCGTTAACCATAACTCTTAGCCATTTTTTAAGACCACCTCACTAAACTTACATCATACGAGATTTCAACGAACAAATACGATCAGAACCATCATGACGAAAGCCTTGACCCAGCGCCCGCGGGGTGAAGCGTCGCACTACCAGACGCTCGATCCGACGGGTCGGCTACTGACCCGCGACGACTTACCGCCGCCGAACACGAAGCGCTGGGTTATCCTCCGCAAGGCAAGAGTTGTCGCCGGTGTTCGCACCGGATTGATCTCGTTGGAAGAAGCCTGCGAACGTTATTCTTTGTCCGTCGATGAATTTCTGTCCTGGCAAACCCTGCTGGATGCCCACGGAATGAACGGACTGCGCGCGACAAGGTTGAAGAAATACCGGCGACAATCGGGCAAGGCCTGATTTAACCTCCCAAAATAAAATTTCCCGCTAGGCAATTATTGCCGGGCCGTTAACTACTTTTTCACAATCCTCTCTTTAGCTTACCCTTCAATGAACGGACGACAGCGCCGGCAATATCCGTGGGGATCTGTGGGACAGTTCGGGCGGCGCGACCTGGGACATTTGCAAGGGACGGAACGTGGATACATTTTCACAGGCATTGCGCAATTTGGGACCATTGCGTCTGGCCGTCATGGCTGGCGTGGCAGTGGGATTGATCGCTTTCTTCATATATATCACCACCCGCCTTGCGGCGCCGCAGATGGCGCTGTTGTATGGCGGGATGGACCAGGGTGACGCTTCCAAGATTGTCGCACAGCTGTCCTCATCCAATACGCCCTATGAATTGCGTGGCAATGGCACCGATATTTATGTCCCCAGCGATGCGGTTGCCAACCTTCGCCTGACCATGGCGTCGCAGGGATTGCCGAGCGGCGGCTCGGTCGGATATGAAATTTTTGACAACGCCAGTTCCCTTGGCACAACCAATTTCATCCAGAACGTCAACATGCTGCGTGCGTTGGAAGGCGAACTGGCCCGGACCATTAAGTCCATTTCGTCGGTCAGTGCGGCGCGGGTCCATCTGGTTCTGCCAAAACGCGAGATATTCAGCCGCCGCACCCAGAAACCAACCGCATCCATTGTCCTGAAAATGAAGGGCTCCCGCCGCCTCGGCGATGAACAGGTCCAAGCCATTCAGCATCTGGTCGCCGCCGCCGTGCCCGGCCTGAACCCGAACAACATTTCCGTCATCGACAGCACGGGGGCCCTGCTCGCCCGCGGTTACGATGGTCAGGGTCCCGGTGTCTCGGAAAGCAAGACCGAAGAGCGCAAGATCAAACTGGAAAACAGGCTGGCACACACGATTGAAGCCCTGCTTGAAAGAACCGTCGGCTTCGAAAAAGTCAGGGCCGAAGTAACGGCCGACATTGATTATGATAAAATCACCACCAACGAAGAGGTCTTCAACCCCGATGGTCAGGTGGTGCAGTCGACACAATCGGTTGAGCAATCCTCCGATAACAAGGAAACGAACGGCAATCCACCCGTTAGCGTTGCGACCAATCTGCCGGACCCAAATGCCTCGGCGGCGTCCGGAGCGTCCCAGAATTCTGCGGAAAAACGCACGGAGGAAACCGTTAATTACGCAATTTCCAAGAAGGTGATCAACCACATCCGGGAAGCGGGCGTCATCCAACGGCTTTCCGTCGCCGTGCTCGTCGATGGCACCTATCCTGACAACGGAAAAGGCGTAAGAACGTACCAGGCGCGCAGCAAGGCTGAAATGGACACGATGGCGACGCTGGTCCGTAGCGCCATCGGGTTCGACGCCAATCGGGGTGACTCGGTGGAAGTCATCAACATGCAGTTCGTCGATTTGACGGCCGGGGCCGAGGAAGACTTGAAGCTGTTCTTCGGACTCGAAAAGAACGACTTGATAAAGATGGCCGAAATACTGGTTCTGAGTATCGTCGCCATCCTGACCATCCTGCTGGTCGTCAGGCCGCTGGTATCGCGTGCCTTCGAAGCCCTACCCGCCGCCATGGCCGAAGGGAAACTGCTGGCCGAGCAGACATCGGCGGCGGCGGCGGCGCTGACCGCACCAAGTGCCGGCGCTCCGGCGCCAAGCGATAGCCTGGCAGTGGATGAGCAATATGAAGAACTGATCGATATCGATCGCGTCGAAGGCCGGGTCAAGGCGTCCTCGGTCAAGAAGATCGGGGAAATAGTCCAGAAGCACCCGGAAGAAGCGCTCTCTATTATCCGCACATGGATGTATCAGGAAAGTTAAGGTAAAATAAGCCATGGCAAAAACCAAGGACGACATGCGCAACATGAGCGGCCCGCAAAAGGCGGCGATATTCATGCTCGCCCTTGGCCAGGAACATTCGGCCAGAATATTTGAAATGATGGACGACGAAGAAATTCGCGACATGTCACAGACAATGTCGACGCTCGGGAACGTCAGTTCCAACATTATCGAACGCCTGTTCCTGGAATTTGCGGATCAGTTATCGGGCGGCGGCGGCGGATCGGTCGTCGGTTCATACGACACGGCGGAACGGCTTCTGTATCAGGCCTTGCCGGAAGAGCGTGTCTCCCAGATCATGGAGGAAATCCGCGGCCCCGCCGGTCGCACCATGTGGGACAAGCTGGGCAATGTCAACGAAGCCGTACTCGCCAACTACCTTAAAAACGAATACCCGCAAACCGTGGCCGTCGTGCTCTCGAAGATCAAGGCCGACCACGCCGCTCGTGTCCTTGGCGTCCTGCCGGAAAACTTTTCCATGGAAGTGATCATGCGGATGCTGCGCATGGAATCCGTCCAGAAGGAAATTCTGGACCACATTGAAAAAACCTTGCGCACGGAATTCATGACCAATCTGGCGCGCACATCGCGCCGCGACAGTCACGAGATGATGGCCGATATCTTCAACAATCTGGATCGCAATACCGAAAACCGGTTCATGACCGGATTGGAAGAACGCAACCGGGAATCCGCCGAACGCATCAAGCAGTTGATGTTCACCTTCGACGATCTGTCCCGACTGGACAACGCCGGCGTTCAAACGCTGCTGCGTCAGGTCGAAAAAGATCAACTGGCGATGGCCCTCAAGGGTGGGTCCGACGAGGTCAGGACCCTGTTCTTCCAGAATATGTCGGAACGGGCCGGCAAGATGATGAAGGAAGACATGGAAGCCATGGGCGCCGTTCGGCTGAAGGAGGTCGATGAAGCCCAGGCCATGGTCGTGCAAACGGCCAAGGCGCTTGCAGACGCCGGGGAAATCGTCATCGCCGGGTCCGGCGAAGAAGATGAGCTGGTATATTAACAGATGTCCACAGCAAAGAAATTCATGTTTGAAACCGTTTTCGAAGATGTGGAGACACCGAAGGTATCGGCGCAACCAACGCCGGAAGAGCCTGATGATGAGGAAGCGGAGCCGGAAGAGGTCATTCCTACTTTCAGTCAGGAAGACATTGAAGTCGCTCGCCGGGAAGGATTCCAGGCCGGCAAGGAAGAGGGCCTGCATGCCTCTTTGGATTCCGTCGAGCGACAGATGTCGGCCACCCTTGGCAACCTTGAAAACCAGATCACCCGCATTATTGACGAACAAAATACGGCTAACGAGGACGCGTCCCACCTGGCACTGTCTGTCGCCGTATCAATTGCCCGCAAAATGCTGCCGGAAATGGCCTCGAGCAACGCCGTCAACGAAATTGAACTGGTTATAAAAGATGTCCTGCCACGGCTGATCGAAGAGCCGCGCATCACCGTTCGGCTTCATGGCAATGTGGAAGCCGGGATCACCTCCCGCCTCGAATCTCTGACCGGCAAGCTAGGTTACCACGGCGTCATTTCGGTATACCCCGACAGCGATATTACGATTGGTGATTGTCGCCTGGAATGGTCTTGCGGCGGCGCAGACCGTAACACCAAGGCCCTGTGGCGCGAAGTCGATGACATCATCGCCCGCAATTTCCACAAAGCCCTCGAGACCCCGCTAATGGATATGGGCGAGGACGAAGCCTCCGATGAGACCGCCACCGACGCCACGGGAGATATTGATGACACCGTGGCCCCCGAGCCCCCCCTAACCGCTGACGACTGATGTCGGGAGAACACAATGGCCGATGAAAAGAACCTGGAATTTTCGGAACTGGAAAGCGCCGACACTGCTCCATCTGAAGCAGCGTCACAGGACTACGCGCACGAAGAAATCGATATCCCCGACCTGCCGCAGAGCTCACAGGATCTGGAGGCCGTTTACGATATTCCGGTTCAGGTTTTCGCCGTTCTCGGCAAAACTCAAATGCAGGTCAGCCAATTGCTGAAGCTGGGGCGCGGCGCCGTTGTCGAACTGGACAGAAAAGTCGGCGAAGCCATCGACATCTACGTCAATAATCGCCTGGTCGCCCGCGGCGAGGTGGTCGTGGTTGAAGACCGTCTGGGCGTAACGATGACAGAAATCATCAAAACCGAGCGCAAGTAGGGTTAATTTTATGGCAAACGGCGGCGGCTCTCGCACGGGAAAATCGAGGTCAGGACTGGACTTCGCAACACTGGTCGGCCTGGTTTCAGGTTTCGGACTGATTATCGCTGCAATTTTTCTCGGTGGAAATCCAGCCTCGTTCATTAATCCGCCGTCTATCCTGATCGTCATTGGCGGCACCCTTGCGATAACCTCCATGTGTTTTTCGGTGCAGGAAATCGCCCACACGACCACGGTCATTGGCAAGGCATTTTTCTACAACACCCGTGACCCGTCCGAAGCCGCCATTCAGGTCTTGCAAGTCGCCGAACTGGCCAGACGCCAAGGCGTCCTGTCCCTGCAGAACATCCTGCCGCCGCTGAAGTCGGAGCCCTTTCTTCACAAGGGAATGGCCATGGTTGTCGATGGCACGCCGGGAGAAGAAGTCGAAATCATTCTGCGCCGCGATTTAAACGCGACCATGCAACGCCATCACAAAAGCGCCAGCGTGCTGCGCAAGGCCGCCGAGTTTTCCCCTGCCATGGGGTTGATCGGCACCCTGATCGGACTGGTCCAGATGCTTGGCAACCTTGACGACCCATCGACCATCGGCCCGGCCATGGCGGTTGCCCTGTTGACGACGTTCTATGGCGCCGTGTTGGCCAACATGGTGTTCTCGCCCATGGCATCGAAGCTGGAACGCAATTCGACCGAAGAAGCCATGGTCAACACCGTCTACATGATGGGGGCGGCCTCAATCGGCAGGCAGGAAAATCCACGTCGCCTGGAAATGCTGCTCAACAGCATTCTGCCTCCGTCCAAGCGTGTTCAGTATTTCGATTAGTCGCCAATTCCAGGTATCAACCCGAAAGTCAGATTTATGAGACTGCTCATCATAGGAACCCTCAACGGCCAGATCGGCGGCGCCAGCCGTATCGCGGTCGAACGCGGCGCCAAAGTCACGCAGGTTGACGATATCCGCTCGGGCCTCGAAAATCTGCGCGGCGGCAACGGCGCCGATCTTATAATGATCGATGTCAACCTGGATGTCGCCGAACTGATCAACAGCCTCAAGACCGAAAGAATCACCCTGCCCGTCGTCGCCTGCGGCATCGGCAACGACACCCAGGCAGCCGTCCGCGCCATCAAGGCCGGCGCCAAGGAATTCATTCCCCTGCCCCCCGATACCGATCTGATAGCCGCCGTCCTCGCCGCCGTTACCGAGGAAAGCCATGCCATTATTAACAAAGATCCGCGCATGGCCGCCACCCTGCGGATGGCGGAACAGGTCGCATCAAGTGACGCCAGCATTATGATCACCGGCCAGTCAGGCACCGGCAAGGAACTGATGGCCCGCTTCGTCCATGCCAAAAGCAAACGCGCCCAAAACCGGTTTGTCGCCATCAACTGCGCCGCGATACCGGAAAACCTGCTCGAATCGGAACTGTTCGGGTATGAAAAAGGTGCGTTTACGGGTGCCGTTTCACGGCGTATCGGCAAGTTCGAAGAAGCCAACGGCGGTACGTTGCTGTTGGATGAAGTCAGCGAAATGGACCCCCGACTACAGGCCAAGTTGCTGCGCGTCCTGCAAGAACGCGAAGTCGACCGCATCGGTGGATCCAAACCGGTCAAAGTCGATGTCCGAATCATCGCGACGTCAAACCGCAACATGTCCGATGCCGTCGCCAACAAGACATTCCGCGAGGATCTGTATTTCCGCCTGAACGTCGTCAATCTGGACCTGCCCTCGCTTCGGGAACGACCGGAAGATATTATCCATCTGGCCGAACATTTTGTCGAAAAATACGCCGCCGCCAACGAACTCCCGGTGCTGCCGTTATCCGATCAGGTAAAGGACTTACTGAACAGACATTCATGGCCGGGTAATGTCCGTGAAATGGAAAACACCATGCACCGCGCGGTGTTGTTGGCCAGCGGCAGCGAAATCGGTCCGGATGCCGTACAGTTATCGACGATAGCGAGTGCGAACGGAAATATCGACCAACACGGTGCCCACAGCGGCGCGCCCGGCATGGTTGGCCAAACGGTCGCCGAGGTCGAGCGCGGCCTGATCATCGACACGCTGCAACACTGTCTCGGTAATCGTACCCACGCCGCCACCATCCTGGGTATTTCCATCAGAACCTTGCGTAACAAACTCAAGCAATACAACGCACAGGGCTTTGCCGTGCCAACCCCGGGCGAAAACGAGCGCCCGGTTGCTTGATTTAATAGGGCAATAATCGACAATGGCCGACGTCCCCAGCGATTCAACAGCGACCACGGCATCGCCGATGGACTCGATTGACCTGAAGGTCGTTCTTCAGGCGTTCGCCAAGCGTTCGGACATCATGCTGGCACTGGGCGTGGTGATGATCCTCGTCGTCCTGATCCTGCCGTTACCAACCTGGCTGTTGGATGTTGGCCTGGCATTTTCGATCACATTTGCCGTGCTTATCCTGATGACCGGGTTGTTCGTTGAACGATCCCTGGAATTTACCGCGTTCCCGACCATCCTGCTGCTGGCGACCATGATCCGGCTGTCGCTTAATCTGGCGTCAACGCGTCTTATCCTGTCCGAAGGGCACACCGGCGCCGGTGCCGCAGGCAAGGTCATTGAGGCCTTCGGCGGCTTCGTCATGGGCGGCAATTTCGTCATCGGGATTATCGTCTTTGCCATCCTGGTGATCGTCAATTTCATCGTTATCACCAAGGGTTCCGGTCGCATCGCCGAAGTTTCGGCGCGGTTCACCCTTGATGCCATGCCCGGTAAGCAGATGGCCATCGACGCCGATCTTTCGACGGGCCTGATTGACGAAGACCAGGCCCGTCTTCGGCGCAAGGAACTGGAGGACGAAAGCGGCTTTTTCGGGGCCATGGACGGCGCCTCGAAATTCGTCCGCGGGGACGCCATCGCCGGTTTGCTGATTACCTTCATCAATGTCATCGCCGGCATGGTCATCGGGGTCGCCCAGAAAGACCTGTCATTCGCCCAGGCCGCCGATTTCTATACCCGCCTGACCGTCGGCGACGGTCTTGTAACGCAAATCCCGGCGCTCATCGTCTCGACCGCGGCCGGCCTGATCGTCGCCAAGGCAGGCGTCAGGGGGACCACGGAAAAGGCCTTGTTCGCCCAGTTAGGGGGCCAACCCAAGGCCATGGGGCTCAGTTCCTTCCTGTTGGTCGGTCTGGCGCTGCTACCGGGAATTCCGGCGATACCGTTTCTTGTCCTGGCCGCCGGAACCGCCGCCATCGGGTTTGCCGTCAACACCACCCAACGGAAGGCAGCCGGCGACCTGAAACTGCTGGAAGAAGAAGCGGCGACGGAACCGCTGACAACCGAGGATGAGCCCATATCTTCGGCGTTGCGTATCGATTACCTGCGCCTGGAGTTGGGCTACGGTCTGCTGACCCTGATCAACAACACCGGCGACGGCAATCGCCTGACCGACCAGATCAAGGCGCTAAGGCGGCAGATGGCGGCCGATATCGGCTTCGTCATGCCCTCGGTACGCATTCAGGACAACATGCAGCTCGCCGCCAACACCTACGTCGTCCGGGTCAAGGAAATCGATGCGGGAACCGGCGACCTGAGACCCAACATGCTGCTGGTGATGGACCCCCGTGGCGAAGAAATCACCTTGCCCGGCGAAAAGACAACGGAACCGACCTTCGGCCTTCCCGCCATGTGGATCGATGAGGCCAACCGCGAAGAGGCTTTGTTCCGGGGCTATACGGTCGTTGATCCGGCCACCGTTATCACCACCCACTTGACGGAAGTGATCAAGGACAACATGGCCGAACTGCTGTCCTATTCGGAAACCCAGAAGTTGATGGACGAACTGGACAAGGAGCACCAAAAGCTGATCGGCGAATTGATACCGGCCCTGATATCGCTCGGCGGCATCCAGCGCATCCTGCAGAACCTGCTGGCGGAACGAATTTCCATCCGTGACCTGCCGACCATTCTGGAAGGCGTATCGGAAGCCTGCGGCTACTCCCGCAACATCACCATGATCACCGAACATGTGCGCGCCCGTCTGGCGCGGCAGATCAGCGCCATGAACACCAACGAGGCCGGTTTCATTCCGCTGATCACGCTGAGTCCGGAATGGGAACAAGCGTTCGCCGAATCGCTCGTCGGCACCGGCGAAGACAAGCAACTGTCGATGGCGCCGACCCGGCTTCAGGAATTTATCGCCGCCCTTCGCAACGCATTTGAGCGTCAGGCGATGATGGGTGAAACACCCGTCCTATTGACCAGCCCGGCGATCCGGCCATTTGTCCGTTCGATCGTCGAGCGCTTCCGCCCAATGACGTCTGTAATGTCGCAGAACGAAGTTTTCTCCAAGGCCAGCATCAAAACTGTCGGTCAGGTGTAAAAAGATGCGGCTGAAAACCTACACCGCCCCGACGATCAGGGAAGCCATGGAAATGGTTCGCATGGAAATGGGCGAGGAAGCGATCATCGTTTCAACCCAGGACGCCGTGACATCAATGGATCCGACAATCGGGGCGCGGGTGACCGCCGTGCTGGAGGATCCCATCATCCCGGATCAACCGGCCGCCATGAGAGACGTCTATGGCGACGAGCCGCCTCGCTACACGGACACGGAAACCAATGAGAGCATTCGTCATGGCCTGACATATCATGGTACGCCCTACCACCTGGCCGCCCGACTGGCGCGCGCGGCGGAAAATATTCGGGCATCGACACCGACCCTGGCGTTGGCCGGAGCCTTCGACCGTTTCTTCCGGTTTGCTCCCATCCCGGTACTTTTTGACAATCCGGGTAACAAATCCTCACCGCCGCGTTTGATGCTTATTGGTCCTCCCGGAGTCGGAAAAACCATTACCGTCGCTAAACTGGCGGCGCGCGCGACCATGGCCGGAACGCCGCCCTGGATCATTACAACCGATACCCAGCGGGCCGGGGGCATCGAACAGCTTGCCGCCTTTACGCGCATACTCGGTATCGACCTGAAACAGGCAACGGGCGGTGCCGAACTGTCACGCATTCTCGAAGACGCCGGTAATAATCAACCCGTGATCATCGACACACCGGGGACCAATCCCTTTAAGGACGATGACATGAGCCACCTGGCGTCGCTTCTGGCAGCGGCGAAGGCTGAAATACTGCTGGTTCTGGCGGCCGGAACCGACGCCCTTGAATCGGCCGACATGGCCATGGAATTTGCCGACCTGGGGGCCACGCGACTGCTCGTCACGCGCCTCGATATGGCCCGACGCCTGGGCAGTATTCTCGCCGCCGCCGACGCTGCCCGTCTCAGCTTTTCCGATGTCAGTATTACACCGAACATCGCCGAAGGAATCACCCCTATCAATCCCGTTTCGCTCGCCCGCCTGATCATGCCCCATAGCGACGAGGCCAACAGCGCCGCCCCCTCCAACGGATCCCACCCCAAGACCGAGGCCGTACAATGAACTCAGCTCCCACTCTTGCCCCTCGCCCATCATCCCGTTCCCAGGGACGGAATATGGTCGCTATTGCTTCCGGCAAGGGGGGGGTCGGCAAGACCTGGTTCGCCATCACCCTGTCCCATGCCCTCGCCCTCAAGAATAGTCGGACATTGTTGTTCGACGGCGATCTGGGCCTAGCCAACCTGGATATCCAGTTGGGTCTGATGCCCAAACATGACCTTGGCAGCGTTGTTGCCGGTCGGCTGACCCTTAATCAGGCTATTCTTCCTTATGGCGATGGCAATTTCGACATTATCGCCGGTCGCTCCGGTTCCGGCGGACTGGCCAACGTTCCAGCCAGCCGTTTACAGATCCTTGGCGATGACCTGGCCCTGCTGGCAGCCGGATACGACAGGGTGATTATCGACCTGGGGGCCGGCGTCGAACGCACGGTTCGGCAATTAACGCACAATGCGGGAACGTGTCTGGTCGTCGCCACCGACGAACCAACATCCCTGACCGACGCCTATGCCTTTATCAAAGTGACCCACATGGAACGCCCCGGCGCCGATATCCGGATCGTCATAAACATGGTCAATTCGACCCGGGAGGGCGAACGTACCTACAACACGCTGCTGAAGGCATGCGAGGGATTCCTGAAAATTTCACCGCCCCTGACGGGCATTATCCGGCGGGACAACAAGGTTCGCGAAGCGATCAAGAGCCAATCATCGATCCTGACCCGTTTTCCCAATACCGAGGCGGCCGCCGACGTTGAAGCGATCGCGGCCAAGTTGATGGAAGACGACTAAGGTAGAACCGCTAAACACCCGCGAGGGCCGCATTTAGAAAATGCCGACAATTACGCCACCGCTGCCACCACAACCGCCAACGTCAACGCCGGTCCCGGCACCCGTATTGACGGTGCCCCATCCGCCGGTTGAACTCGCCCGCCTGACAATCGGCGGCTTGCTGGAAGCCAGTGTCGTAAGTCAGGTCGGCAAGGAAGCATACCTGCTGCAAACGCCGATCGGCCAATTATCGGTGCTGAGCGGCATCGTCCTGCCGAAGGACGCCGCCCTGGTATTGCAAATATTATCGTTTTCACCGCAGGCGCTGCTTCAAATCAACAGCATCGACGGCGCGCTGCCGGCAGTCGCCCTGCGGGCGGCTCCTATCGTCGGACAACCGCCCTCCGACAAAAATTTGATCGACCGGAACGGCTTGCCTTCGGGCGCCAACAAAGCCGTAACACTGCCGCCGCTATTGGCTGGAACGGTGGTCAAGGCGGTGCTGGTACGACCACTGGCCGCGCCGTCCGCCAACCCCATCGCACAGCCTGCACACGTCCCGGGGGCGGCGATCGGCGCACCCACGCCTGTCAACTCCCCAACGCCTGGTTTGGCGGCGGCTCCGTCCGGCAAGGGGACGATACCGCCAGGCGCTACCGTTACCGGTGCCGAACCAACGCAGCGAACGGCGGGCCCGGGAACACGCGTGCCAGGAGCGTCGCACCCCCCCGCTACCGCCACGGGCGGCGGCCCGGCGCGACCTACCGGCGCAAGTCTTCCGGCCGGGACTCAGGTCGGCTTCAAGATCGCCAGCGTGCAACCGCCCCCACCCGTCACCAACAACATCATGTCGCCATTGAGCGCGTCGGGACCGGCGCTTCTTGCGACCGGCAGGATGCTGACCGGCGTCATCACCGGGACAACGGCCGCGGGCCATCCCGTCGTACAGACCGAAGCGGGGGTCTTCTCGTTGAACGCCCAATCGTCGCGCCCCCGGGGCAGCATCATCGCCCTTGAGGTGACGACGGCGCCCAAACCGGCGGCTCCGGCGATCAGCCCGTCGGCACATCCCGATGGCGGTAATTCCAACATCTTCAAGGACCGCCAGTGGCCTCCCCTTGAAGAGGCCCTTCAGGTTTTACACGAGGCCAGTCCGGCGGCATCGCAACACCTGCTCGGCGCTGTCCTGCCCCGCCCGGACGCCCAACTGACCGCTGGTCTGGTGTTCTTCCTGAGCGCCCTGCGCGGCGGCGACCTGCGCCCGTGGCTTGGGGACTCCAACATGCGGATCCTCGAAAAATCCCGCCCCAATTTGGCCTCGCGATTATCACGCGATTTCAAGATGTTAGGAAAAATCGCCGACGAACCGGTCGGCGCCGACTGGCGGGTCGCCATGATCCCGATCAATATCGGAACCGGCATTGAACAAATCAGGATGCTGACGCGGCATCATGGCAACGACGAAAAAGATGACCCGTCGGCCGATCAGGGAACCCGCTTCATTCTGGATGTCGACCTAAGCCGGCTGGGACGTCTTCAGTTGGACGGCCTGGTCCGTGACAAGGGCCACAAGCTCGACCTTATTGTCCGCACGGGACGCCCGCTGGATGACCAAAGCCGCAACGATATTCGTACCATATTCACCGAAGCGGGCGACTTGACCAGTGTTCGCGGCACCGTTAGCTTTCAAGCCTCGCCGCCCGGCTTTATCGAAGTACCGGACCCATTGGCCGACGATACAATCGGGTTGATTGTTTAGCCAAGCGATCTCGAAGCATCATTTTTGTGGCGCCGAAGCAAGACCAGCCACGCTCCCGCCAAATATCCGATAGGCCCGGATGATATTTCGATCACCTTCAGCTTCTTTTCAGAACATTCTTCACGACCCCTGGGATCAGCCGCAACATCGGCGGCAGCAGGCGCGCCTTGCCAATATAGATTTCGTCGCGGCCCGTTTCGATACCCGCAATAATACCCTTTGCCGCCATTTCAGCGGTCATCTCGCCACTGCCTCGCCCCTCGGTCATGGGCGTATCGACCAACGGCAAAATAACCTCTGCCACTCTCACCGGGGATTCCTCCAATTGATAGCGAAGGCTCTGCGATACACTGTGAAGGGCGGCCTTGGTTGCGCAATACACCGCAGATTCGGTTTTCGGATAAAACGCCAGGCCGGACGAAATATTCACGATCAGTGCCCGATCTTGCCGCAGCAGCGTGCCCGCCAATAACAGCGACGTTATCCATAACGGTGCCGTCAGATTGGTGGTTATCTGGAACCCGATTCCGTCAAAATCAAACTCGTCGGACGTGAATGCCGGTGTCAGTTGGACGGCGGCGTTATTGATCAGCACGGCGATATCGGGGTGCCGGGTAATGACCTCGTCCATCACGTGCTCGACCTGGGTGCGTTGTGACAGCTCGCACCGATAGACACTGACCCCGTGAAGCCGGCTTTTCAGATCATCCAGTTTGTTCTGAGAACGGCCCAGAACGACGAGCTCGTTGCCGCATTCGACCAGTTTCCGGACCAATTCCTGCCCAATTCCCGACGTACCGCCGGTGACAAGAATTGTTTTGTTTCTCAGTTTCATCGCGTTGATCCCTCCGTAAAAGACACCTATGTTCTAAGCTTCCGGAAATGGATCGGCATTAACCTGGGTTTATCGATGAACTTTTTTTCATTCGACGATTTTTTGACTCGCATCCGCGCTTCGCCGTCGTTGTTCGAAGACCGCGGGGCGACGCATTTCCAGAAAGGCAATGACATTTTCCGGCAAGGAGAAAACCGGTCGGACATTTTTGTCGTGATCCAGGGGCTGGTGAAACTTCACTACGCCACCCACCACGGCAAGGAGTGGATAAAGTCGTTCATCGTCGATAAAGGGATGTTTGGCTCGCGGACATCGCAGTCACTCGGCCAGCCGAGTACATTTTCCGCGACCTGCCTGGAAGAAACCGTCATATATATCTTGCCCTACCCGGAGTTTAAAACGCTGTGCACCGAAAATCCAAAGCTGGCGGCTTTGACCTTTCAGTTCTTCCAGTGGATGGGCCTGAAAAAGGAATTACGCGAACACCAACTTCTGTGCCTGTCCGCAGAGGAACGATACCGGAACTTTCTAAACGAAAACCCGGATCTCGCCAGGCGCATCACTCAGACGGACATGGCGCGTTACCTGGGCATCACCCCTATCGCACTGAGCCGCATCAAGGGCAGGCTCGCCTTAGCCTGATCCCATCGCTATCCTAATCCCGTCCGCACAACCAATTTTTGAAAGCTCGCCCTAATGAGTCCATCCCCCATAGCATCGATACCGGTTGGTGAGGAAGAAGAAGAAATCCGCGCGATCAGGGTCGCCGTCGCCGCATTGTGTTCCGCTTTTCCAGGCTCATATTGGCAGGAAAAGGACCGCGAGCGGGCTTATCCCGCCGAATTCGTCGCCGCACTGACCGAGGCTGGCTACCTGTCGGCGCTGATCCCCGATGAATACGGCGGCAGTGGCCTGGGCCTGCGCCATGCCGTGGCGATCATGGAGGAAATTCAAAAATCCGGCTGCAACGGTGCCGCCTGCCATGCCCAGATGTACACCATGGGCACGATTTTGCGGCACGGCAGCGATGCCCAGAAGAATCAATGGCTGCCGGGCATCGCCTCTGGCGAATTGCGTCTGCAGGCTTTCGGCGTTACCGAACCGACCAGCGGCACCGATACCCTGAACCTTCGAACCACGGCAACCCGCGATGGCGACCAGTACGTTATCAATGGCCAAAAGGTCTGGACATCACGGGCCGAACATTCCGACCTGATGCTGCTGCTGGCGCGCACCACGCCGAAGGATCAGGTTGAAAAGAAGGGTGACGGGCTGTCGGTCTTTATTGTCGATATGCGCGAAGCGGTCGGCAGCGGCCTGGAAATACGGCCGATCCGAGCGATGATTAACCACGCCGCCACCGAGGTTTTCTTCGATGACTTGCGAATTCCAGCCGGAAACCTGGTGGGTGAGGAAAACAAGGGCTTCCGCTATATCCTGGACGGCATGAACGCCGAACGGGTGCTGATCGCGGCGGAATGCATTGGGGATTCCCGCTGGTTCATTAACAAGGCCGTCGGATATGCCAATCAACGTGAGGTCTTCGGCGGCCCCATCGGAAAAAATCAGGGTATCCAGTTCCCGATCGCCAAGGCCTATGCGGCGACCGAAGCCGCCGACATGATGGTCAAAAAAGCGGCCCGACTGTTCGACGCCGGAAACTCCATCGGGCCGGATGCCAACATGGCAAAATATCTGGCCGCCGAGGCATCATGGATGGCCGCCGACATGTGCCTGCAAACCCACGGCGGGTTCGGATTTTCCGAAGAATACGATGTCGAACGGAAGTTCCGGGAAACCCGCCTCTATCAAGTCGCGCCGATCTCGACCAACCTGATCCTGTCCTACATCGCCGAGCACGTGCTCGGCCTGCCCCGGTCTTACTAACGCCATGCCCGGACCATTGGACGGTTTGCTCGTTATCTCGCTGGATCAGGCGGTCGCGGCGCCCTATGCGAGTTCGCGGCTGGCCGAGGCCGGGGCGCGCGTCATCAAGGTCGAACGGGCCGATGGCGACTTTGCCCGTGGTTACGACAGCGTTGTCGATGGCCAAAGCGCCTATTTTGTCTGGCTCAACCGGGGCAAGGAATCGATTGTTCTCGACATCAAGGATGCCAGTGACGCCCACCTGCTGCACGCCATGATCGACCGGGCCGACGTGTTTATCCAGAATCTGGCGCCGGGGGCGACGGAACGGGCGGGCTTTGGTTCTGATGCCCTACGGGCACGCAACCCGCGCCTGATTACCTGCGACATATCCGGCTACGGCGAAGACGGGCCCTATCGGGACATGAAGGCCTATGATCTGTTGATACAGGCGGAAACCGGATTGGCGTCGGTCACCGGCAGTCCTGCCGGACCGGGCCGGGTTGGCGTTTCGGTTGTCGACATCGGTGCGGGGCTCTACGCCTACAACGGTATCTTGCTGGCGCTGATTCAAAGGGGACGAACGGGCCAGGGGTGCGCTTTGAAAGTGTCAATGTTCGACGCCATGGCCGACTGGATGACCGTTCCGTTCCTGTATCAGGAATATACCGGTGAAGCGCCCAAGCGGGTCGGCATCAAGCATCCCAGCATCGCTCCTTACGGCGCGTATATGTGCGGCGATGGCAAGCAAATCATTATCGCCATCCAGAACGAACGCGAATGGGCACGCTTGTGCGCCGAGGTTCTGGACGATGCCGACATGGCGCTTGATCCACTCTTTTGCGATAATGAAGCCCGGGTGAGAAATCACGGCGATCTCGATAGCAGAATCAACGCCGTGTTCGGGCGGCTCGACCGCGACCGGGTCACCGACCGGTTAAGAGCCGCCAGAGTCGCCTTCGGGGCCCTTAACTCGGTGGCCGACCTGACCGCCCATCCACAGTTGCGGCGGGTCACGGTCCAGACCCCGGCAGGACCCGTTTCCATGCCCGCCCCGCCGGTTCGCCAATCGGGCGACGGCGTGACGCCGGGCCCGGTGCCGGCCCTGGGCGAACACGGCAAGGCGATACGCGAGGAGTTTTCCAATGGCTAAAGATATTGATTATGCCGACTGGATCGGCCGCACGGAACGTGCCGATGACGACATCACAGCCCAAGCCGTGGTCGCCATGAGCGCGACCCTGGACCGCGACGACCCCCCACCACATAAGGGCGATCCACTGCCACCACTGTGGCACTGGATGTATTTCACGCCAAAGGTTCGCCGTGACGGGCTGGGGGCTGATGGCCACGAAGATCGTGGAAATTTCATGCCGCCGGTGGCGCTGCCCCGCCGTATGTTCGCGGGCGCCAGCTATCAGTTCCACACGCCCCTGCGCATCGGTGAGACGGTCAGCCGGAAGGCCGAGATCTTCGACATCTCAAGCAAGCACGGGCGATCCGGTCCCTTGTTGTTCGTTAAAGTCCGTTACATCTATTCCATGGGCAAAGAGACCGCGCTCGAAGAGATACAGGAGTTTGTCTTCCGGCAAGCAGCCGAAAAGTCGGATAGCCCGGCCCCGGCCCCGAAACCAATCGACGTTGACGACGCTGCCTGGCGGCGCTCCCTGATCGCCGATCCGGTAACCCTGTTTCGCTATTCGGCACTGACTTTTAACGGCCACCGCATCCATTACGACCACCCCTACGCAACGAAAGTAGAAGGCTACCCGGACCTTGTCGTCCATGGGCCATTGATCGCCAGCTATCTTGTCGATTTGTGCCGCGTCAACACCAATGACCGGGCGTTCTCAAGCTTCTTTTTCCGGGCCAGGAAGCCACTGTTCGCCAATAGGCCGTTCGATGTCGTCGGCGGCTTAACCGATAACGGCAGCGGGTTCTGGCTGAAGGCCCTTTCCCCGGATGGGGAGGAAGCCATGGAAGCCGGCGGCACATTTGCCTGACCATGCCCTGTTTCGTCTACATCATCGGATCCACTGGCAAGACCTACTGCGGTTGGACCACCGATCTGGATAAACGCCTGACCGCCCACAACAATGGCACCGGCGCCAAGTTCACCCGCGGCAGAAAATGGACATTGCTTTACGCCGAACGGTACCAGAACAGAGGCGACGCCATGAGCCGGGAATGGCACCTGAAACGAGACCGGACGTTCAGGAAACTATTGCGGCCAGATGCATGCTGACGTTTCGGGACGTGAGCAGAGCAGACGCCGACACGTGGTGTGTGCTATAGGTCTGCCTACTGTCTTGATTATTCGTAACCAAAGCGCTTCACCATGACCATCTCGCACGTTGAATACGGTTCCGGTTCGCCGGTGATCATCCTGCACGGCTTGTTTGGGTCCGCCCGGAACTGGGCCAGCATTGCCAAGCGCCTGGCAAAACACCACCACGTTTATGCCGTAAATCTACGCAACCATGGCACGTCGTTTTGGGATGACGCCATGCGTTACGAGGACATGGCCGAGGATTTGCACCGGTTTATCTGCCGCCGGGACTTGCGCGGCGCGGATCTGGTCGGCCACTCGATGGGTGGCAAAGCCGCGATGGCCCTCGCACTGATTCACCCGAACCTGGTCGCAAAATTGGTCGTTGTCGACATTGCACCGGTCGAATACGAACCGCATTTTTCGAGTTACCTAAAGGCCATGCGGGCGCTGCCGCTGGATCAGATCAGGCGGCGGTCCGACGCCGACGACCGCTTGGCCGTGACGATCACGGATCGCAGGGTTCGGGCCTTCCTGTTGCAGAACCTTGAGATCACCGCCGGAGCCTCATCCTGGCGGATCAACCTTGCGGCGATTGACGACGCGATGGAAGACATTCGCGGGTTCCCGGATTTTGTCGGCCATCGGCGGTTCGTTGGGCCGACTTTGTTTGTCGCAGGCTCGACGTCGGATTATCTTCAGCCCAGCCACAACGCGGTGATTCACGGGTTGTTCCCCAAGGCGACGTTCGACGTCATACAGGGCGCGGGACACTGGGTCCATGCGGAACGGCCCGATGTATTCCTGAGCGTGATCAACAACTTCCTTACCCCGAGATCAGCGTCCTAAACCCGCTTCACCCGATAGCCGATGCGCGGAAAATGAACGCAGACCTGACCGACCTGATCGTCTTCCCGCATGATGGCGAGGTGATTGGCCGAAAGACTGTGCAGGGTTCCGGCGACGAGGGGGCCGCCCGTGACCGGTTCGACGGTGAGCATGTCTCCCACATCAAGGCCAAGCGGATCACCGGGGTCGGCTTGTTCCGGCGTTTGCGGCGTGGCGTTTGCGGCGATATCGAGGGCTTCCAAATCGCTCATATCTTCCGGATTTCCGTGGCCGATATCTTTGACCCGCTGTTCCCAGGCGACCAGATTCCCGAATTGCCGCAAAAACGGCTCGCCTTCGGCCATGCGATCCCGCAGGAACCAGACTAAATAATAGACCAGCGCATCGGGCAGGCCGGGCGCCGCCCCAAACAGGAACTCGCCGGATTTAAGGCAATCGTCCACCCATGCGAACTGGGCGCGGATATTGGCCAGGCATTCCGTATACGTGCCTTTGATGGCGTCCAACGAAAAGTCGGGACCGAAATACAGAGGCCCGCGATCCGCCAGAAATTCCGATGGCATGTTGGGACTCATCTCGACCAATCCAATAGTGACCACGTCCCGAAACAGCGGTCCGTCGGTCCATTGCCCAATCCCCCATGCCATGCCGGCGGCCCGACCCGGAAACAAAGTCGGGTCGGGATGCAGACGCTCGAGCTCCTGAATGATGCACTTGGTATCACAATAGATGTCGGCGCCAATTTGCATCACCGGGGTCAGGCGGTAGCCGCCGGTCAAGGGTATCAAATTCGGTTTCGGCGGCAACCTCGGAATCAGCACCGACCTCCACGTCAAGCCCTTCATCCCGAGCACAACCCGGACTTTCTCGGTTACCGGAGATTGTGGATAGTGATGGAGAATAATCTGGTGACCGGTCATTCTTGCCTGTTCCTATCGTACCGCAGCGATTGATGCCGCCCCTGACGGCACCGAATCCACGATGCGGAATAATTGGGCCAAGGGGGCTATTTTCTCACGTTTCCGTATGTCCTGATGCTAATATTGCCGCTTCGAGGTTTCAATGTTTTACAGATTGCGCGGGGCTGTTTTTAAAATGACCAGGTGTTCCAACCTTTTCCTCTGCTCCTGTGAAAAAAGTCAAAAAATCGATGCCAAGGCGATTGGCAGGGCGCTCGGCCTGGACGGTACACCGAAGATCTACAGCCATCTGTGCCGTAGCCAACTCGATGAGTTGAAGACAGCCGATCGGAACGGCGATGCCCCCATAATCTGCTGCACTCAGGAGGCGCCAATCCTGATCGAGGCATGGCAGGATTTTTCGGAGGGCTCGGGCGATCAGGCCGTCAACCCGCTATTCGTCAACATCCGGGAAACCGCCGGGTGGTCGGATCAGGGTGACAAGGCATCGGCGAAAATGGCCGCACTGATTGCCGAAAGCCGGACCAGGGTCGCCGGCGCGACGACGGTCTTTTTCAATTCGGCCGGTCGCACGCTGGTACTGGGGCGCGATGAAGCGGCGATGGGCGCGGCAAAAAGGCTGGCACCACACCTGGATGTGACGTTGGTGCTGGAGGGCAGCCCCGATATTGTGCCGCCGTCGCACGGTAATCTGCCGATTTATACCGGAAAAATCACGGCCGCGTCGGGGCACCTGGGGGAATTTAAGGTTACCATCGACGGCTTACGCGTTCTTGACCCATCATCAAGAGGCACGGCGACCTTCAGCCCCGTTTCCGGCATCGGTGAGTTAAGCGCGGATATCATTGTCGATCTACGCGCCGGTACGCCGCTGTTCTCGGCTCCTGAAAAGCGCGACGGCTATCTGCGCCCGGCCGGCGGCGACAAGAGCGCCCGTGAGCGGATCTTGTTCGACGCCCTGAACATGGTCGGCGAATTCGAAAAACCCCGATACGTTGAACTCAACACCAGCATCTGCGCCCACAGCCGCAGCAACATCATCGCCTGCACCCGCTGCATCGACGCCTGCCCGACTGGCGCGATCTCTTCGGTCAACGACGTCATCACCGTCGATCCGTATGTCTGCGCCGGCTGCGGCGGTTGCGCCAGCGGCTGCCCGACCGGCGCCGTTGCCTACCAGTATTCTAACGCCGACGGTCTGCACGACCGGGCCCGAACCCTGCTTGAAACCTATGCCAAAGCCGGGGGCGCCAAGCCGGTCCTGCTGATCAAGGATCAGGGGTACGGCGACGAGGTTATGTCCATTATGGCCCGCATGGGGCGCGGCTTGCCCGCCAACGTCCTGCCGCTATCCGTTAACGAAGTGACCCAGATCGGGATTGAAAGCCTGTTGGCGTTTGGCGCGTTCGGCGTTTCGGCCATTAAGGTCATCGCTGACCCCAAAAAGGCCGACGAAACGGACGGCCTGAAATTCCAGATCGAACTGGCCAACCTGATTCTACAGGGTCTGGGCTATGGGTCGGACCGGATCGAGTTGCTGATCGAACAGGACCCCTCGGTGATCGAAGAAACCCTGTACGGCGCCGCATCGCTTACCCAGATGGCGGGTAAACCCTTTATCGTCAACGGCCCCAAGCGATCGTCGCTGTCGGCGGTACTGCGCACCCTGCACATCGGTGCGCCGACACCGGTCGACCGGATCCCATTACCCGAAGGCGCGCCCCTGGGATCGGTCACAATCGATACAGAAGGCTGCACACTGTGCCTGGCATGCGTCGGCTGCTGCCCGACGGGGGCGTTAAAAAGCAATCCCGAAACACCACAATTAAAATTTTCGGCCAGCGCCTGCGTGCAGTGTGGCCTGTGCCGCAAAACGTGCCCGGAAAAAGTCATCACTCTGGTCGCCGAAATCGATTTTACCCACGGCGTCCGCGATTCCGTGATCCTGAAAGAAGAACAGCCGTTCAGGTGCATAACCTGCGGCAAACCCTTCGCAACCAAATCATCCATCGACCTGATGACCGAAAAACTGAAAGACCACGCCATGTTCGCGGCCGAAGGGGCGATTGATCGTTTGAAAATGTGCGAGGCCTGCCGCGTCGGCGACATCGTTAACACCGGTAACGACCCATGGGATACCGGCGAGCGACGAAGCCCGAGGACAACGGATGATTACATCAGGGAACGTGACGAGGAAGCTTAAACATCACGCCTGATTTCGGCGCGAAAGATTCTAATCGTCCAGATAGGTTGCCAATAGTTCCGTCAATCCCAGGACGGGCATATCCATGTCATAGACGTCCATGGCTTCTTCCAAGACATTCCGGCAGTTACCACATGCGGTCACCAGGGCATCGGGTTGAACGTCATCCAGTTGCTCCTTTTTCGCGGCGAAGGCGGTGATCCGCAGGTCTTCGGCGCGCGAATTGGAACTGACGCCACCGCCACCGCCGCAACAAATATTGGCGGCGCCGCTGGGAGACATCTCGACAAAATTATCGGCCACCTGATTCATGATCCGTCGCGGTTCGGCGACAATGCCGCCCCGGCGGACGATTTGACAAGGGTCATGAAATGTCAGACGGCGGGTATCAGTGCCTTTCGTCCGGATCCGCCCCTGTTGTTGAAGTTGGTCCAGCAACTCCAGGATATGGATAACCTGAAAATTGTAGCTACGGCCGACCAGGTTGGGGCCTTCCCAATTCAGCGCCGAATAGGCGTGGCCGCATTCGGGGCTGATGACATATTTAACGCCCAGTTCCTCGGCGGCATCGACAACACGGCTGACCAGGGTTTTAGCGATCGCCTTGTCACCCATCTGAATACCAATATTGGTCGCTTCATAGGCCTTGCTTGAAATGGTCCAGCTGATACCCGCCTGCTTGAAAATGCGCGCCAGCGCCCCGATCACCTCGTAGAAATTCAATATTTCCATAGCGGACAGGATGACAAGATAATCAACGCCGACCTTATCCAGCTCAATCGGAATCCCGACGTCTTCGGCCTGTTCGGCGACGATCTTACGCAGGGTTTCGGGCTTGATGCCAAGCGGGCTGCCGATTTCCAGCGCTCGGGTTGCCGCCCCCAACATACTTTTAGGAACCAGGTCCGCGGCAACCATCGCCTCTCGCGATTTGCGAACCATCCCGGCGATATCAATCCCCATCGGGCAAACAATGGTGCACCGCCCGCAGAGTGTACAGGAATCGTAAATCAGGTCGTTCCACTCTTCCAGGTCCGCCTCGCTCAACGGCGTCCGGGCCAAACCGAACAGACGTTTGACCCCGGCGAGAGGTGATTTCGTCCGTTTATAGACACGGTCCAAAAGCTTCATTTTATAGGCAGGGATATAACGGGTATCCCCCGTCGTTTCGTAAAAATGGCAGGCCTGGGCACACTGGCCACAGTGGACACAGGCATCCAGATAACTGGCGGCGGAAGCATCGAGAGAGTCTGTGAAGACCTCAACTGCGGCTGAAAGGTTCATGGTACGACACCCCTACGTCCGAACAAGGCCCCCGTGTAGCCACGGCTGAACGCAAACGTAAAGGCATGCATCAAACGGCTGAACGGGAAATACAATAACCAGATTTCAACGAACATCATGTGCAAAACACGCAGCGCCTGTACGCTTTCCTGCAAGGCCATGCAGCCTGTCAGCATTACGCCAAACGTCAGCCATGCCGATACATGATCATCGCGGTCGGAAAGTTTGATCATCACCGGGTCGGAAATCCGCCGGACCCAGAGCAGCATCAAGCCTGCGAAAGCAAACTGTGCGGCGATAATGAAGCCCCACCGGGGCAGCGGCTCCCAGGGAACGGCGACGATATTGGCTTCGATAAACTTAATATGCGGCGCGGCCCACAACACCAGAACGAACAAACCCAGGTGGAATGCGTATCCGGCGACCAGATGATAGAGCGTACGGAAGGTAAAACCACCATGGGGAACGAAATGTAAAAACTGCGCCTTCAAGGCGCCAACCGCGGCCGACGCTCTGGGGATGGACAAGTCCTTCTTGCGACGCCTCAGCCGCAGAATTCCGGACAATCGCCAGATCACCCCCAGGACAAAGACAGCCGCCGAGAAGTACCATAGCGGCCCCTCAACAAATTCAACGAACATGGATGGATCTCCCAAACCGAATCATTTCTTCTACTCCGCCGGAGCCGGAGGCGCGTCTTCTGCCGCGGCCTCGGCGGCACCTTCAACGACCGCTGGCCTGTTCTCCAGAACCTCATCGGCCCACCAGCCGTGATGTTCCTTGGCCCAATTAACGTCAACATATCCCTTGGTCATACCATCAAGGCTCGCTTCGACGCCCCAGACCCCAAGGTAAATATGGCCCACCGAGAATGCGATCAATCCCAGTGCAGAAATCGCATGGATAACATGCGCCAGTTGCAGGACCGACAAGCGGTCAAACAACCATGGAAATTCAAGCAGCAGACCGGTACCAGCCAACGCCAGCCCGCCAAAGAAAAGCGCCCAATACCAAGCCTTTTCACCCAGGTTGTACTTCCACGACTTTGGGTGACTATCGCCTATGAAGCCCCCCTTGAGGGCCCAGCTCAGATCGCCATTTTGCCAAAGGTTATCCCGCATGTAGAGACCGAGCAGGATCACCAGGGCGACGATAAAAATGGGGCCGAAAAGATTATGGGACTGCAATGAGGCGTTGGCGATGATCGCGAAAACGTCCGGGCCAAATAACGGTTTCAGTACGTACCGACCGAAAATAAGCGCCAACCCGGTCAGGCCCAGCAAAATGAACGTTCCGGCGGCAAACCAATGGACCCACCGCTCGGCCTGCGAAAAACGCGGGATCACCTCGCCACTTCGCCCCCTCCTCAACACGATACGGCCATGGATCACATTGAACAAAATGATAAAGGCCAGAGACGCCGCTATGACCAAACCGCCCCAGAAAGAAATCGGACCATTGCGTGCGGCCCGCCAGGCGCTGCCTTCGGCGTTGATCAAGACGGCCGATTTCAGATCAGGAATACTGACCTTGCCGACCTCGCCACGCCGGATCTGACGCCAGACATCGCTGTCGGATACATTACCGAGCGCATGGCCCGGGACATTCCCGTTTTCCTGCGCCTGGGCGGCAATATCCAGGTTCAGCGACCCGGTTACACCGACCAGGGCGGCATAGGCGATGACGGCAACAACAGCCACAAAGCCTAACATTCCGCCCACCTTAAATTTCCGCATTGTCTCGGTGCCCCATTGTCTGTGCCCGGATTGATCATCCATGGGCATCAATATAGAAATTTATTCCGTTATCCGCCTTGGGCGCGAAGACGCTCGGCCAACGCGTTATAATCCAGGTTCGAAGGGTGTTCGGGTCGGCGTACGTCCCCCCTGTTGGGCACGGGTGCGCCGCCGACCATACCGGTGACTCCCGCCTGCAAGTAGGTCCTGTCTCTGGCTTCGGCGCGCGCCTTGTCCGATATAGGGGTGTCAGCCTTACCTTTATAAACGCCCGCCTGGTAATAAATCACCCGGCCCTGTTCATCTTCACGGCAGCCGCTCAGTGCCGTCGCCCCGATGAGCACAACACAGGCGAAGCCAATCGCCCGCCTGACCCTCGGCGTGCCCTTATGCTGAGATGCTCTATCCATTGACAATAACCCCGAAATTGGCCGTCTCCCTTGAAACAGGTTCGGACCGGGGCACCCTTCACTTAAGGAGCGCCCCGCCTGATCCGTCAGCCGCCTTTTTTCTGATAGGCGGTGCCCCAACCCCAGGCCCCGGAACCGAAGCCACGGGAAACCACCCGTTCGCGGTAAATATCACTGACGATATTACCGTCACCGGCCATCAGCGCCTTGGTCGAACACATTTCAGCGCACAACGGCAATTTGCCTTCCGCCAAACGGTTTCGACCATATTTCTGGAATTCGGCATTGGAATTGTCGGCTTCCGGCCCGCCGTTGCAGAAGGTGCATTTGTCCATCTTGCCACGCGATCCGAAGTTGCCGGCCTGCGGGAACTGCGGCGCGCCGAACGGGCATGCGAAGAAGCAATACCCGCAACCGATGCACAGATCCTTTGAATGCAGGACGACGCCGTCTTCCGTCTGATACAGGCAATCGACCGGACAAACGGCCATACAGGGCGCGTCCGAACAATGCATGCAGGCGACCGATACCGAGCGTTCCCCCGGTTTGCCGTCATTGATGGTGACGACACGGCGGCGGTTGATGCCCCAGGGGACTTCATTTTCGTTCTTACACGCCGTTACGCAGGAATTGCATTCGATGCAGCGTTCAGAATCGAGAAGAAATTTCATACGAGCCATTTTCGTTCTCCTTTCCTTACGCCGCTTCGATGCGACAGAGGGTTGACTTGGTTTCCTGCATTTGCGTCACGATGTCATAGCCATAAGTTCCGCACATGTTGGCCGCTTCGCCAAGCACGTACGGATCGGCGCCCGGCGGGTACTTGTCGCGCAGGGACTTGCCTTGCCAATGGCCTCCGAAGTGGAACGGCATGAACACGACACCCGGCGCGACACGTTCGGTGATCATCGCCTTGACCAGGACCTTGCCGCCTTCCGGGCTGTGGACCCACATTTCAGACCCGTCCCGGATTCCCATGTTATTGCCATCCCGCGGGTTGACCTCGCAGTACATTTCCTGCTGCAGTTCGGCCAGCCATTTATTGGATCGGCTTTCGTCACCGCCGCCTTCATATTCGACCAGGCGTCCGGAAGTCAGAATGATCGGGAACTCCTTCGAGAAATCCTGCTTCTGGATCGATTCGTACATGGTTGGAAGACGATACTTTCTGGTATCCTTGTAGGTCGGATAGTCGGCAACCAGATCGCGACGGTTGGTGTAGAGCGGCTCCCGATGTAACGGAATAGGATCGGGGAACGTCCACACGAAGGTCCGTGCCTTGGCGTTACCGAAGGGCGCGCAACCGTGTTTGATGGCGACTCGCTGGATACCGCCCGACAGGTCGGTCTTCCAGTTGCTCTTATCGCCATTGCCCTTGGCCATGACCGCCTTTTCCGCGGCGGTCAGGTCGGTGTCCCAGCCCAGTTTCTTGAGCATGGCCATGGTGAATTCGGGATAGCCATCGGTCAGGTCGGACCCAACCGAGAAGGAATCTTCCGCCAGAAGGTTTTCACCATACTTTTCAACGCCATACCGGGCGCGGAACGTCAGTCCGCCTTTCGCGATGGATTTCGACGGATCATACAGGATCGGTGTTCCCGGATGGTTCATTTCGGGCGTCCCCCAGCACGGCCAGGGCAACCCATAGTATTCGCCATCGCACGGCCCGCCGTTGGCAAACAGCGTCGTTTTGTCAAACGTATGCTTGTTGGCGAACTGCTTCTTCATACGTTCCGGCGACTGCCCGGTGTATCCGATAGTCCACATACCGCCGTTATACTCGCGGGTGATATCCTCGATAACCGGTTCTTCACCGTTGAATTTGATATTCTTGAAGAACCGATCGGCAAAACCCAGCTTCTTGGCGAATTTAGCCATGATGACGTGATCGGGAAGCGATTCATAAATCGGATCGAAGACCTTTTCACGCCACTGCAATGAGCGGTTAGACGCCGTCACCGAACCGTAGGTTTCAAATTGAGTGCAGGCAGGCAGCACATAAACGCCGTCCTGCCGGTCCGGAATGGTCGCGGCAAACGTCGGCACCGGGTCGATGACAACCATCAAATCCAGTTTCTCCATCGCCTTTTTCATGTCGGGAAGGCGGGTTTGCGAGTTAACCGCATGGCCCCACAGCACCATCGCGCGCACATTGTCGGGCTGGTCGATATTGTCTTTATTTTCGAGCACGCCATCAATCCAGCGCGACACCGGAATACCGGCCGACTGCATCAGTTTTTCCGAGGCGAACCGCGACACCATCCACTTATAATCGACGTCCCAAACCCGCGACCAATGCTTCCACGATCCAGCCGAAAGGCCGTAGTAGCCCGGCAACGAATGCGACAGGACGCACATGTCGGTGGCGCCCTGCACGTTATCATGGCCACGGAAGATGTTGGTGCCGCCGCCCGCTTTACCCATGTTACCAAGGGCCAGTTGCAAGATGCAGTAGGCCCGGGTGTTATTGTTGCCGGTGTGATGCTGGGTGCCGCCCATGCACCAAACGACGGTACCGGGACGGTTGTTGGCCATCATCCGGGCGACCCGTTTTAACTGTGTCCCCGGAACGCCGGTGACCCGTTCGGTTTCGGCGGGATTCCACTTGGTAATTTCCGCACGGACCCGATCCAGACCCCAGACACGCTGGCGGATGAACTCCTTATCTTCCCAGCCATTTTCAAATATATGCCACAAAATGCCCCAGACCAGGGCGACGTCCGTGCCCGGACGGAACTGCACGAATTCATCGGCATGGGCCGCCGTTCGGGTAAAACGAGGATCGCAGACGATCAGCGGCGCATTGTTCTGCTCCTTGGCCGTCAAAATATGCTGAACGGCGACCGGATGTGCTTCGGCCGGGTTGGAGCCGATCAGGAAGATCGACTTCGAATTACGAATGTCGTTGAAGGAATTTGTCATCGCCCCGTAACCCCAGGTGTTGGCGACACCCGCGACCGTCGTGGAATGGCAAATCCGCGCCTGATGATCGCCGTTATTGGAGCCCCAGAAAGCGTAGAACTTGCGGAACAGGTAGGCTTGTTCATTGGAGAACTTGGCCGACCCTAACCAATAGACGGAATCGGGGCCGGACGCCTTGCGGATATCGAGCATCTTGTCGCCGATTTCATTGATGGCGTCGTCCCATTTGAGGCGCTTCCACTTGCCGCCCTCAAGCTTCATGGGATAGCGGAGACGCCGTTCATTGTGCGCGTGCTCACGGACCGCGGCGCCCTTGGCGCAATGCCCGCCCATATTGAAGGGGCTGTCAAAATCAGGTTCCTGACCGGTCCAGACGCCGTTGGAAAGTTCCGCCTTGACGCCGCAACCGACCGAACAGTGAGTGCAGACGGAAGATTTAAGTTCCATCTTCGCCGGCGCCGTGGCGGCCCTGGCCTTCTTGACGGCGCCCAATGGCAGGGCCCCTGCAAGGGCCGCCCCACCGGCGGCAAGCCCGGAATTCTTAAGGAACGCGCGGCGGTTTACGGTTCCACCCATACTCGTCGAAAGAGCCTTTGTCAGCCGCGACGTAGCGGCGGCGCCTGATGATTTCTTGATCAACATATCCGTCTTCTCCCCTTAAAATCTCGCGGCTTCGTAGTAAGCCCGAACGGTATCGGTCTCGCGATAACCGGCGGCCTTCTCCGGCGCGGCCTCGCTGGCCTCGACGCTGTCAGCACCGACCATGGCCGCCGCCGCGGCGACGCTCACAACACCGGCGCCTTTTAAAAAGGCTCGCCGCGACTGCGTATTCTGTTTTTTGACTTCTTCCGTCATGGTCTTCTCCCTTTCGAAACAGTGTCAATTTTAAACGGGCCATCTTGCCGTCCCACCGAGAGCCCCCCTCAGGCGGCGATGGTGAAAGCCCGGTCTTCGATTTCCATCAGCAATCTTCCGATGGCGCCCACGGGACGATAAAATTCGGCATTTTCCGCCATTTCCAGATCGGCGAAAAAGCGTCCGGCCCAGGGCGCAACGTGTTTGTCAAAAAATCCCTTCTGACCATCCAGATCCAGCCGCACCCCCTGAGTGCCGGTGATCAGGTCGTGAAGCGTGTTCATCAGGATCGCAATGTGGTCTTCCGGTTCCGACGTCGCATCCGTTCTGGCGCGGCCAAGGACGCCAAGGTCCTGACGCAAATCAGCCAGCGGTTTTTCATAGATGAAACCGGTCAGATAATAGCTGGCGTAAGGATGTAACTCGCCACCGGCACCGTGTCCGTAAAACAAGCGGGTGAATTCATCGGTGAGATCGCCGGTGTTGATTTTTTTTGCCTGCTCGGACAGCTCGGTCAAGGCCAGACCGAAAGCACTGTCATCGCCTTCGAGCTTCCTGATGACGTCAAGGGCTTGCTGATCCGGTGGTGCGATGAGCAAAGCCGACAACAGCGCGTAAATATTAGCGCGCAGGAGTTCTTCTTCCGGGAGTTCTGAAACCGGACCACCAGGGTCGTCGGTTAATGGGCTTGAGTCCTGCATGCTCATAGCGCGATTGATCCGGCCGCAGACCGTCTTTTCCGTCGATAACAATCGGGGAAAACAGACCCCTGCCAGGGCCGACCAATCCCTCCTTAATTATTCATTTTCTAAATTAGAACGCCATAACGGGGGACTGTCAACGGCGCAAACTCCTTGCCACCGGCAAACAGGGCGACAATGCCGACATATTAATATTAGTAAGTACTAATAAATAAATCGGATCAAGGCCTAACGAACAATGTCAAAATAGAGCAACTATAATGTTTTCCACATAGCGGGAAACTATTTCGGTCAGATCACCGCAATTTTGGCTTGGGCGGCGGCGGCGGCGGCACTACATTAACGTCTTCAACGTCGGCGATTGTTCCCGTCAAAGAAGAATCCTCGGCCGGAACAGGATGTTCCTTCGATTCACCCGCCCCATCCTCTCCCGGTTCACCTTCCGGCATATTAACCAGGCCGTTTTCTTCCGGCTCTTCTTCGTCTTCTTCATCTTCGCCCGCATAGCCCTTTCCCGCCTGATAGGCCGACGTGATGACCTCTGCGGCCTTACCAACCACTGCATAATCGTCATCGTAATCGTTAAGCCCGTCAATATTGGCCAGCACGGGGTCGGACTGCCACAGTTTCCGAAAGGCCCGTTTGGCGAGATCCTTGGGGACGTTGTCGGCAAGGAAGGCCGTGAAGTCCGAGTCCGCTTGCAGCGTCTCGATGTCCGGCAACTCGACCGGCGGCGCTTCTGCCGTGATGGCCTCATCTGCTTCTGCGGTCGTCACATCGCCCGCTTCAGGAATTGCAACCCCCGCACCGCCTTCTTCCGTGACGACTTCGCCACGTTTACGCGCCGACCAGCGCGCCAGGAAATCCTTTTCATCAATTTCATCGGTCATGGCGCGGACCTCCCCGCATCATGGCGGGGCGACCGGCCACACCGTCGTTCTTGTCCTTTTGCCGACGCTTTTTGAACGGCTGATCAACATGGTAAGCCTCGATAAAGGAAGCCGCCCACGCCGCCACAACGGCCGGCATCGGCACGGCATCGACGATCATTTCGCCGCTTTCGGCGTAGTCTTCCGCTTCATAGGGGCTGACCGTCGCCAGGAACGGCACGACGTCAGGCTCGTCCGTCTCCTCGCCCGATCGCAGCACGACATAAACCGCAGGTTGGGCTTGCGAAAAGTTCATCTTATAGGCCTCGGTTTCCCGCTTGAACAGCTCGATTTCCAGCGCTCCCGCAAAATATCGTTGCCATCCATCGCCTTCGGACAGCGATTTCCAGACACCGGCATCGGCGAGTTCCGGCTGCACCTCTACGGTCTGCCAGACGGCATCGACCCACGTATTGTCACTTTCCCGCCGTTCGACGATCACGCCGACACGCAGAGTATGGGGGATGTCTTCAATGGCGCTTTTTGTCATCGCGACGGGCTCCTCCTGCAACCGCTGTTCCCTGTGTGATCGCTTTACACATATAGTCGATTCCACCCCTTACGTCACGGCGCTTCGCTGACGGAATTCCGGCCTGTCATACGTTTTATTTTCCATGATCGTGACCAGCCTGTCGATGGCGTCCCAGACATCGACGAAACGCGTATACAGCGGCGTCAAGCCGAAACGAAGAATATCCGGCGCGCGAAAATCACCGATCACCTTTTCGGCAATCAAGGCCTGCATGATCGGGTAGCCGTCGGCATGGGAAAACGATACCTGACTGCCGCGTTCGTCCCCGTCACGCGGCGAGGCCAAGGTAAAGCCCATATCCGGGCAGCGTCGCTCGACAAGGTCAATGAAAAGATCGCACAGGGCGACGGATTTTTGCCGGACCGCCGCCATCGACACCCGTGACCAGATTTCCAGGGCCTGTTCCAGTGCAATGGTTGAAAGCACAGGCTGAGTGCCGCACAGGTATCGGCCAACGCCGGGTGCCGGGGTGTATTCGGTGGAAAATTCGAACGGCGCCGCATGACCATGCCATCCCGACAGGGGTTGAATGACCCGGTCCTGATGGCGGTGGGCGACATATATGAAGGCCGGAGCGCCCGGCCCGCCATTGAGGTACTTATAGCCACAGCCGACCGCGAAATCCACATTGCAGGCGTCCAGCTCCACGGCCAGCGCACCGGCGCTGTGGCATAAGTCCCAACACATCAGCGCGCCTTTAGCTTGCGCCGCCGCGGTCAACGCCGCCATCTCATGACGCCGGCCGGAACGGAAGTTGACCTCGGTCAGGATCACCAGGGCCGTTCGATCGTCAATGGCGTCGATGATCCCATCCTCTTCGGCCAAGACCAGGTCGCACTTCTCATCGCCGAGCAACTCAGCCAAGCCTTGGACCATATAAAGGTCGGTCGGAAAATTTCCCGGTTCGGAGACGATCCTGTGGCGCCCCGGCTGCATCCGGACCGCCGCCGCCAGCACCTTGAAGATATTAATCGACGTGCCATCGGCGACAACCACCTGTCCTTCCGCCGCGCCAATCAACGGGGCGATTTTTTCACCGACCCGGCGAGGCAGATCGAACCAGCCGTGCTTGTTCCAACTGGTGATCAGGTCGACCCCCCATTCTTCCGTGATGGTTTGGGCGACACGGGGGGCGACGGATTTTGGCAAGGGCCCCAGCGAATTGCCGTCCAGATAGATCAGCCCTTCGGCCAGTTCGAAGTCATCCCGGCAGCCAGCCAGTGGATCTTGCGCGTCCAGTTCCAGCGCATTTTCGCGGCCAAACGTCATAAACATCTTCCCCCTATAATATATGTAAATCCGATCTTGCGGATCGATCAGCAGATCCGTGATCGCTTCGTCATGGTCATCGGTGACGGTTTTGCGCGTTTGAGGATGCTCGACAGATCAAGATAGTCGCCATAGCGCACGGGTTTTTCGAATTCCGTATGCGCCCCTTCCGGCAACGCCTCGCCTTTGTTCCTGCCTGACATCATATTCTCGTCTTCCTGTGTTTGCCGGCGTTATTATCGCCCGGCTGCCTGATGAAAGACCGCACTGGTTTTTTGCGCGGTGCTCGACCACGAAAAATCTGCCGCCCGCCGGACCGATTGCGCGGACAACCGCGATCGCAGATCTTCATCGTCAATGATCCGCGCCAAAGTTGCCGCCATTTCCGTACTATCGGCGGGATCGAACAAAAGCCCCGCGCCGCCCAGCACTTCCGGCATGGCGGCGGCGTTGGAACTGGCAACAGGCGCTCCCGACGCCATTGCTTCGACCAGCGGGTTACCAAAGGATTCAACCCAGGACGGAAAGACGAAGGCCCGACAGCGGCGATACAGCACCCTTAATTCCTGCGGCGGGACCGAGCCCAGAAAGCGGACATTTTCCTGTAGCCCTTTAGCGGAAATGATTTCAAGCAAGCCGGTGTAATAGGCCGGATCGAGGAACTGCCCGGCAATTCGCAAGTCGACGTCGGGGTGTGTCTGGCGCAGCTTTTCAATAGCAAGCAGCAAGGTTTCGAAATTCTTCTGGACATAAATATCGGAGACGGCAAGCAGGAAATCGTCTCGCCTATCGTCTTCCGGTGCGGCGCGAAACCGTTCATCGACGCCATGGGGAATGACCGTGACCTTGCCGGCGAAAATGCGCGCCAGGACGGTGCCGATGGAATCAACCATGTACCGGGAAACGGCAATACCCCGGCGCGCCGTCAACAGGGACAGGACCGTCGCCACGGACAGCAGCGCCCAATAGGCGATTTTCGAAGGGCGTTTATCGACGCCCGCCACGCCAAGCGCATTTCGCAACATGACGATGTGACGCCGGGCCAGCAACGGACCATAGTTTGCGGGCGAGAAAACCACATCGGCGGCGATGGCGCGCGCCAGTTTCGGCACGGCCCATTGTTCATGGACCAACAACCGCCAGAAGCCGGTTTGGAACGTCAGAACATGAACTTGAACACCGTCTACCGGGTTATCGATCTTGCCGCGCTGACTGTCATGAATACACAGGTGAATGTCCACGGAAGGATCGTCCGCCAGAAACGGCAGGATGTTCTTTATATACGTAACGCCACCACCGGATTTGGCGTGCAGGGCATTAATCAGCACTTTGATCGGTCGCTCGGGGGACACGGTATTTTTGCTCAATGATGCCCCCTCAAACCCGACAAGACTCCGTTTGAAAGGAGGTCAGGCCGCCGTGCCGCCGACGGTCAGGCCATCGATCCGGATGGTCGGCTGACCGACCCCCACCGGCACGCCCTGGCCATCCTTGCCGCAGGTTCCGACGCCGGGATCCAGTTTCATGTCGTTACCGATCATCGAAACCCGGGTCAAAACGTCCGGGCCGTTGCCGATCAGCGTCGCGCCTTTGACCGGCGCGCCGACCTTACCGTCTTCGACCAGATAGGCCTCGGTGCAACTGAAGACGAACTTGCCCGATGTGATATCGACCTGACCGCCACCGAAGTTGACGGCATACAAGCCCTTTTTGACCGAGCGCAGAATTTCTTCCGGGTCCCGTTCACCGGCCGGCATATAGGTGTTGGTCATGCGCGGCAGGGGCGCGTGGGCATAGCTTTCGCGTCGTCCGTTGCCGGTCGGACTAACACCCATCAGGCGGGCGTTCATGCGGTCTTGCATATAGCCTTTAAGGATACCGTCTTCGATCAACACGGTACTTTGGCCGGGCGTGCCTTCATCGTCGATGGTGATCGAACCACGGCGATCATGGAGTGTGCCGTCATCGATAACGGTAACGCCGGGGGCGGCGACCCGTTCGCCCATCAGGCCGGAAAACGCAGACGTTTTCTTGCGGTTGAAATCGCCTTCCAGACCGTGCCCGATGGCTTCGTGCAGCAGAATTCCGGGCCAACCGGACCCCAGCACGACATCCATTTCGCCCGCCGGGGCGGGCACCGACTCCATGTTGACCAGCGCCTGCCGCAACGCTTCATCGACCGCCTTTTTCCAGCTTTCCGGCTTTAGATATTGATCATAGGGAACCCGCCCGCCGGTGCCGAAACTGCCGGTTTCCATGCGATCCCCCTTGGCGGTGACGACCGATACGTTGAGACGAACCAGCGGCCGGATATCAGCGGCCCGGACACCGCCCGGACGCACGACCTGCACGGCCTGCCAACTACCGGTCAACGATGCCGACACTTGTATTACGCTGTCATTCAGCGAACGGGCGTAGGCATCCATATCGGCCAGCAGCTTCACCTTGGTTTCGAAATCGACGAGGTTGAGCGGATTATCGTCGCTGTACAGCCGGTTGTTGGTGCCCTGCGGCGGTGCGGCAAAGGTTCCCGCATTTCCGGAAAACACCGTCTTGACGGTCGCCCCGGCCCGTTTGATGGCGTCTTCGCTCAATTCCGAGGCATGGGAATATCCGGTGACTTCGCCCGCAACGGCGCGCAGGCCGAAGCCCTGACTGGTATCGAAACTGGCGCTCTTCAGCTTGCCATCGTCGAATACGACGGCTTCGGATTGGCTGTATTCCAAATACAATTCGCCATCATCGGCCCCGTTGAGAGCATCATCGGCGATTGTCTGAACCCGCTCCTGGTCCATGCCTGCGCGGTTAAAGAACAAGTCGTCGGTCTGGGTCAGGTGGCTCATGGGTATTCCTAAATGATGTCATGCGGTGGTAACAATATAGCGGCTAGATTATGATCATATAAGGCTTCCTTTCCGATTTCTCATCATTTGACCGAACTGAAATTTCAAAAATGAGCAAGTTCCGCGAACATCCCCTGCGTAAAGGGCTCGCCGAAGAGGTCCACGCCCGGCCTTATGGCTTGCTCAGGCCGCCCGTTTGCGTCAGCCATCTGGCCGTGCTGTCGGGCGAAGGCGCCCCGCAAGGCGACTGCCGCCATGTCCAGCTTCTATGTCGGCACTTCAAGGTCGCCGGGCCCGAAAACGGGGCAAATCATTACTCAAGCCCGCTCGACACCCTTGATGGCCGGGAACTCCGCTTCAAGTGGGAGCGTCACACGGAATTTTCCTCCTACACTTTTTATCTAACCGGGCGCAGCGAGCCCCCGTTTGCCGACAACGCCATTGATCGCATTCCCGATGACTGGCTCGCGGGTCTTCCCGGTGAGGTTCTTGCCGCGACACATCTGGCGCTGGAACCGGTTGATGCCCCGGAACGGGACTTTGCCGGACTGGCAAAACTGTTCGCCGACAACACGGTTACCGGCAGCGGTATGCGTAACGGCACGGCCTTGGTCTGGACCGATTTCCGCCTCCATGACGATGGCTTCAACCGTATCCTTGTTCGTGACAGCGGCATGAACCAGCGACAAGCGGGCAGGCTGGTGCAGCGCCTTCTGGAAGTCGGCACCTATCGCATGATGGCGATGCTGGCCTTCCCTGTCGCCCGTCAGGTGCTACCGAAACTGGCGCAATATGAACGGACCCTCAGCGACCTGATCGGTCGCATGGATTCCGCCGAAACCGGCAACGATGAACGCGATGCCTTAAAAAGCCTGACCAATCTGGCCGCCGAAATCGAAGCCCTGTCCCTTGCCAGCAATTACCGTTTTACCGCCGCGCGCGCCTACCACACACTGGTCAATCGCCGCATTGAAGACCTCCGCGAAATCAGAATCAACGACCTGAACCTGATCAGAGGTCTGCAACCTCCCGGCGAATTCGTCACCCGCAGGTTGACCCCGGCGATGGACACCTGCCGCTCGGCATCGGCAAGGCTCGACACCCTGTCGCGCCGCGTCGGTCGCGCCAGTGACCTGCTGCGCACCCGCGTCGATGTAGTGCTCGAAGAACAAAACCGGGACCTGCTGGAATCCATGGACAAACGGGCCAAACTGCAATTGCGCCTGCAAGAAACGGTCGAAGGCCTTTCGGTCGTCGCCATCAGCTACTATCTGCTGGGACTGATCGCCTACGCCGCAAAAAGCGCCAAAGCCCTGGGCCTGCACATCAACACAGACATCGCCACCGGCCTGACACTCCCCATCATCGTCGGCCTCGTCTGGTACGCCATGCGCCGCTTCCGGCGGAAACTGACCAAGGAGCAGTGACCGGGCGTGCCAAGGTGTCCGTTAGCGGGCGCAACGCCTGATCGGTGCGAACAACCGCTTATGGCCGGACGGCGACATCGCCACGAATTGTGTGCAAACAAGGCCCGAAAGCCGCATCTTTTCGGCGTCTTCGCGGAAGAAAATAGATTTCGATCATTGTCCGCAAGGAATATAATGTTGCGGTATCAACAGTCCGATTATTTTGATCAACCCTCCAAGGCGCCGGAATTTATCCAATGAACACACCCCTTAGCCCGCGAAAGCCTATCGCCGACCTGCCGACCCACGAGGTCGTCAACATGCCGCCCCATATAGGCGATCAGGATCTATTCGCCGGCGACATCGCTCTCAAGGAAGGCCTTGCCCGGGAAGGCGCCGGCTGGGCCACGGACCATATCGCGGCGTTCGGCAAAATGGCGGGCCGGGAGGAGACCCTTGAATGGGCGAACCAGGCTAACAGGTGCGGCCCCGAAATTCAGGCGTTCGATCGTTATGGAATGCGCATCAATCAGGTGAGCTTTCACCCGGGCTATCACAATCTGATGGAACTGGCCGTTTCAAATGACCTTCCCGCTTTCGCCTGGAACAATGTCCGCGAGGGCAATCACGTGGCGCATGGGGCATTGTCCTATTTGCTCAATCAGATCGAGGGCGGGGTGATATGCCCTATGGCGATGACCTATTCGGTGGTCCCGACGCTGCGCTCGACCCCCGAAGTGGCCGCCCAGTGGCTGCCCAATGTGATGGCCCGCCGGTACGACAGGCGTGACATTCCGGCCCCGGAAAAAACGGGCGCCACCATCGGCATGTTCATGACCGAAAAACAGGGTGGCTCGGACGTCCGCGCCAACAGCACACGGGCGGTTGCGGCCGGGACCGCCACGGGCCCAGGCGCACCCTACATCCTGGATGGTCACAAATTCTTTTGTTCGGCCCCCATGAGCGACGCTTTTCTCGCGCTGGCCTATACCGATAACGGCCTGAGCTGTTTCCTGACGCCCCGCTGGCGACCGGACGGCGAGCGCAACGGCCTCTTTATTCAACGCCTCAAGGACAAGGTCGGCAATCGGTCCAACGCGTCGAGTGAAATCGAACTGGTCGCGGCCTGGGGCGTCATGGTCGGTGAGGAAGGTCACGGCGTGCGCACCATCATCGAGATGGTCAGCGGCACCCGCTACTATTGCGCCCTTGGTTCGGCAGGGCTTATGCGCCAGGGGTTGGTACAGGCGCTGCACCACACCAGCCACCGGTCGGCCTTCCAGAAGACACTCATCCAGCAGCCGCTGATGCGGAACGTGCTGAGCGATCTGGCCATTGAATCCGAAGCCGCGACGGCCCTGTGGATGCGCCTGGGCCGGGCGATTGGGCAGTCGGCCCATGATCCGGCGGAAGCCGCGTTGGCGCGGATCGGTACGGGAATTGGCAAGTACTGGATCTGCAAACGCGCCCCCGGCCACATTTTCGAGGCGATGGAGTGTCACGGCGGCCCCGGATACGTCGAGGAGAGCATCATGCCGCGTCTTTACCGCGAAGCCCCGGTCAACAGCATCTGGGAAGGCTCGGGAAATATAATGTGTCTGGATGTGCTCCGCGCCATGTACAAAGACGAAGCGGCGGTCCCCGCTTTCATGGCCGAAGTCGAACAAGCCTTGGGTGACAGCCCCCTGCTCGACCGCTTGATCGGCGAGATCAAGGAAGAATTATCGGACGCCGGCAATCTTGAAATACGCGCCCGCCGGCTGACCGAGATGATGGCCCTGGCGCTGCAAGCCTCGCTGCTGATCCGTCACGCCCCGAACGCGGTGTCCGACGCCTTCTGTCGGTCCCGTCTTGGCGACCGCTGGTCCGGCGCCTTCGGCACGCTGCCCAAAGACACGGATTTCGATACAATCCTTGGGAGAGCACAAGGCATTCAGTAGAAAACGATGCCTTCCTGCTACGAGGGAAGCGGAGATGGCGCCGCCAGAGGTGCAATCCGGCGGGGAACGCCGGTTTTTCTTGACCCCCATCCCCCTCTTCCCATATAGATATTTCTCGACGTGGTGATTTGCACGACCAGCTTGCGACCACATTAAACATTCGCTAAAAGGTCGGCGCTCGCAGAGCCCTGACCGTTGCTGTCGGGGCTTTTTTTTGTCCGCCCCGGTTCCGGCGATACACTGAACAGGACAAGCGCAGAGAAAGAGACCCATTATGAGCACAGATAAATCCAACCCAGAGAACTGGCGCGCGGCAACCAGGATGGTCCGCGGTGGCACCCGGCGCAGCGGCTTCGACGAAACCAGCGAGGCCATCTTCATGACGTCGGGCTACGTCTATTCCTCGCCGGAAGAGGCCGAAGCCGCGTTCAAGGGCAACGTCGACCGGTTCGTTTATTCCCGCTACGGCAACCCGACGCTGAGCATGTTTGAGCAGCGTCTGGCCTTGTTGGAAGGCGCCAAATTCTGCAATGGCACCGCCAGTGGCATGGCCGCCGTGTTCGCGGCGCTGGCCAGCCAGCTTAAAGCCGGCGACCGGGTGGTTGCCTCACGCGCCCTGTTCGGATCGTGTCATTATATTGTCAGCACATTGCTGCCAAGCTACGGCATCGAATGCGAACAGGTCGATGGCACCGACCTGAAACAATGGGAACAAGCGCTATCGCGCCCAGCCAATGCGGTGTTCATGGAAACGCCATCGAACCCGACACTGGAAATTATCGACCTTAAGACCGTTTGCGACATCGCCCACGCCGCCGGGGCTAGGGTCGTGCTGGACAACGTATTCGCCACCCCGGTGCTGCAAAAGCCCCTGCAACTGGGTGTCGATATCGTCGTATATTCATCGACCAAACACATCGACGGACAAGGCCGCGCCATGGGCGGGGCGATCCTCAGCAACGACGAAGAATTCGCCGAAGACCTGCTGAAACCCTTCCTGCGCAACACCGGCCCATCGATGAGCCCGTTCAACGCCTGGCTGATGCTGAAGGGAATTGAAACACTGGACCTGCGGGTCGACCGCATGAGCGCCAACGCCCTTGATGTCGCAACCTTCCTTGAAGGCCGGACCGGTATCGACCGGGTGATCTACCCGGAACTGGCAAGCCATCCACAGCATGAACTGGCGATGATGCAAATGAAAAGCGGCTCGACAGTGGTGTCCTTTGATGTGACGGGCGGTCGCGACGGCGCGTTCAGACTGCTGAACGGGCTTGGCATCATCGACATTTCCAATAATCTGGGAGATTCAAAAAGCCTGATCACCCACCCGGCGACGACCACCCACCAACGCCTGAAACCGGAGGAACGCGCCGAAATAGGCGTCGGTGACGGCCTGATCAGGCTGTCGGTCGGCTTGGAAGACGCCGAAGACCTGAAAGAAGATTTGGCGCGGGCGTTAGAGGTTCTTTAGCCCTTTAGCCCTGTACCCAAGGCAGGCCATCGACCTTCCAGCCGTTAACGGTACCGCGGTGATGGGCGGCGTCCTTGTCGCCTTCGAAACCGTAGGCAATGTTGTAGCAGGCGCGGAAACCGGCGGCGGTGAGCGCGATGGCGGCCGATTGCGAGCGTTGGCCGGAGCGGCAGATGATCAGCAGGTCGGCATTTTTATCGACGCCGGTTTCCGCTACCTGGCCTGCGAAATCGGCATTGATCTGCATACCGGGAAACAACATCCACGGCACCAACAGCGGCTGGCGGCCAAGCGGAGCCGTATCGGGAATGCCAACATAGGCCCATTCCGCGGGTGTTCTGACATCCAGAAGCCCCGCCGCCGGGTCGCGCGACAACATGTCCCAGGCATCCTGTGGCGTAACATCGCCCGCATATGTTCCTTCGATCACCTCATTTCCCTCCCCGGATCTATCGGTATTTCTTGATTTAAGACATTTCCGTATACCTGTATAAGTCCTAAGCTGTTTTTTTTCATCCTTATAGAAAAACTCCCATGACCGATCTTATTCTTGCCCACGGCTTGACGTTTGACGACCTTTACGATCTGGATGGCCTGTCTCGCATCGACGCCCTGTTCCTTGACCATATCAGCGCTGCGCCCGATGATCTGAAACAACGCCTGCTGGCGGCCCGGGCGGCACCGGACAGCTTGAGCGACAAGCAACAATCGGACCTGCTGCTGCACCTGGCCCCCCATGCCAACGATTTCATCGGCGACCTGTTCGCTATCGGCCCGCAGGTCCGGGCGCTATCGGAACAACATCAGGCGCTGGCCCCTATTTTTGATTGCAAGCGACTGTTCGTGCAGCGCCGGGCCGCCAAAAAAATCAAGGCGGAAGACGCTATTTCGTTTGACGGGCCTGCGCTGGCAGCCGAACTGACACCCCTGATGGGCGGCGTGCTCGATCAACTGACATTTTCCAAATCCGTGATGGGCTGGCTGGATGACGAAGATGCCAACGCGGCCCCGCTGGACTTGGCCCTGCGCTATGCCGCCTGGGCGCTTCACAGCGATACCGGCAAGGCCCGCCACCGCGACGATGTGCTGTTCCGGGTGCCCGCGAAGATGGACAACCTGCATCTGGTCGAGACCGAAACGATCACCGAACACGGCGCCGACATGCTGCGCCTGCCGCCCGAAAAACAGCACCCCCGTGACGGCTTCACGCTGACCGATCAAGGCTGCGACCTGATCGGCGCACTGGATCAGGCGACGTATTGCGTTATCTGCCACGACCGCGGCAAGGATACCTGTTCGAAAGGCATTCGCGACAAAGCCACCGGCAAGTTCGCGGCCAACGAACTGGGCGTCCCCCAGGCCGGCTGCCCGCTGGAAGAAAAAATATCCGAATTCCATCAGGCCCTGACCGACGGCCATGCCATCGCCGCGCTGTCGATCATCGCCATCGACAACCCGTTGACGGCAGGCACCGGCCACCGCATCTGCAACGACTGCATGAAATCCTGCATCTATCAGAAGCAGGAGCCGGTCAACATTCCGGAAGCCGAAACCAGGGTCCTGAAAAATGTCCTCGACCTGCCCTTCGGTTTTGAAATCTACAGCCTGCTGACCCGCTGGAACCCGCTGAACATCGAACGACCGCTGCCGAAGAAGGCGACGGGCTACAAGATTTTGATTGTCGGCATTGGCCCGGCCGGGTTTTCGCTGGCCCACCACCTGATGAACGAAGGCCACACCGTTGTTGGTATCGACGGCGCCAAGATCGAACCGATGGAGCCCTCACTGAACGGCGTCACCCAGGCTGGCGAGCGCGTACCGTTCCGCCCCATCGCCCGTTTTGACGATATCCGCGAACCGCTTGACGACCGGATCATGGCCGGCTTCGGTGGCGTCGCCGAATACGGCATCACGGTGCGTTGGGATAAGAATTTCCTGAAAGTCATCCGCTTGTTGCTGGAACGGCGGGCACAGTTCACCCTTTACGGCGGGGTCCGCTTCGGCAGTTCGATCACCGCCGAGGGCGCCTTCGACATGGGTTTCGATCATATCGCCCTGTGCATGGGGGCGGGCAAGCCGACGGTGCTGGGCATTCCCAATGGGTTGGCCCGCGGCGTTCGTCAGGCGTCCGATTTTCTGATGGCGCTGCAACTGACCGGGGCCGCCAAAAAAGATTCCGTCGCCAACCTGAACCTGCGCCTGCCGGTCATCGTCGTCGGCGGTGGCCTGACCGCCATCGACACCGCGACCGAGGCGCTGGCCTATTACGTTTCCCAGGTCGAGAAATTCCTGCACCGTTCGGAAATATTGGCCGACGGCGGTACCAATGATGCCGGTTGGAACGAAGAAGAGCACGCCGTCGCCGACCTGTTCATCAGCCACGGCAAGGCCATTCGGGCAGAACGCGAGGCCGCCCGCGCCGAACACAGACGTCCGGACTTTGCGCCGTTGCTGAGCGAATGGGGCGGCGCAACGATCGCCTATCGCCGCCGCCTGATCGACGCCCCCAGCTATACGCTGAACCACGAAGAAATCACCAAGGCGCTGGAACAAGGCATTCGCTTCGCCGAGTTGCTGGCCCCCGTCGCCGTCACCATTGACGACAGTGGTCACGCCAGCGCCCTTGAACTGGAACGCCAGATTATTGGCGAAGATGGCCGCCCGGCACCGACCGGCGAACGCCTGAGCCTGCCGGCGCGCGCCATCCTGATCGCCGCCGGCACCCAGCCAAACACCGTGATCGCGCGTGAACGGCCCGGCGCCTTCGATCTCGACGGCAAGTATTTTCAGGCCGTCGATGAGGACGGCGCCCCGGTCAGCCCGGAATGGTCCGCCAAACCCGAGGTTTCCCAGGTGACCATGCAAATCCGCGACGACAAACGCGCCATCACCTTTTTTGGCGACCTGCATCCGTCGTTTGCCGGTAACGTGGTCAAGGCGTTCGGCAGCGCCAAGCGCGGCTACCCCGTCGTCAACCGGCTGCTGGCGAAACGCTCGCCGTCCGCCGTATCAGCGGCGGACCTGGTCGGAACGCTGGATCACGGGCTGCGCGCCCGCGTCGAGAAGGTTGTCCGGCTGACCCCGAATATCGTCGAGGTCATCCTGCACGCGCCGCTGGCCGCCAAGACCTTCAAGCCCGGACAGTTTTTCAGACTGCAAAATTTCGAAGCCAACGCCCGACGTATCGGCGACACCGTGCTGGGCATGGAAGGCATGGCGCTGACCGGTGCCTGGGTCGATCGGGACAAGGGGCTGGTTTCGACCATCGTGCTTGAAATGGGCGGATCATCCAGCCTGTGCGAACTGCTGGTTCCCGGCGAACATGTTATCCTGATGGGACCGACCGGTGCGCCAACGGAGACCCCCGGCGATGAAACCGTGGTGCTGGCCGGTGGTGGCCTTGGCAACGCGGTGCTGTTTTCCATCGGTCAGGCGCTGCGGCAGGCGGGATCGAAAGTGCTGTACTTCGCCGCCTACAAAGCCAATGGCGACCGCTACCACATCGACAATATCGAAAACGCCGCCGACACCGTTATCTGGTGCTGCGATCAGGCCCCCGGATTCGAACCCGGTCGCGACGGCGACAAGTCCTTCGTCGGCAACATCGTCCAGGCGATGACGGCCTACGCCACGGGTCAACTGGGCGACACCCCGATTTCCCTGAAGGACGCCGACCGCTTTATCGTGATCGGTTCGGACATGATGATGAAGGCCGTCGCGGAATCCCGGCATGGAATCCTAAAGGAGCACCTAAAGCCGGACCACGTCGCCATTGGGTCCATCAACTCGCCGATGCAATGCATGATGAAGGAAATCTGCGCCCAGTGCCTGCAACTGCACAAGGATCCGGGAACCGGCAAGGAAACGGTGGTATTTTCCTGCTTTAATCAGGATCAGTCCCTCGACAGCGTGGTCTTCCCGGCACTGCGTCAACGCCTGGCCCAAAATGCGGTACAGGAAAAGCTGACCCGCCAGTGGATCGCCCATTGTCTGGAAAACGGCGAAGGCTAGAGACCTCTTTGAATGATTTCCGTTCCGGACTCAACCCGGTCGCTCGGATGCAGGATAACCCGATCGCCCGCCGCTAGTCCGTTCAGCACTTCGGCCTCGCGGCTGCCGATGTGACCGATCCGGATGCGCCTTAGCGCGGCAACCCCGCCATCATCGACAAATACGGCCCACTGTCCGCCATCGCGGAACAAGGCGCCGATCGGGGTCTTCAAAACGTTATCGTCCGACCAGACGATGATTCGTGTATCCAGCCGGAAGCCATGCCCCAACGCGCGCCAGTCCTGGCGCGGACTGGTCAGGTCGATCATCACGTTGACGCGCTGTTCTTCGATTCCCAGTGCCGATACCTTGGTATAGCCGAATGGTTCGACACGCCGGACCCGGCCCTGAAGCGTTTTCGGCCCACCCCAGTCATTGAAAACAACCCTGTCGCCGGGAGAAACCCGCACGGCATCCGACGATAGCAAATCGGTGACGACTTCCAGATCCGCCGGATCGCCAATTTCAACCAGCGGCGTCCCGGCGGCGACGACCTTTTCGCTTTCCTGAAGGATGCGCAGGATACTGCCGGAAACCGGCGCCCGAACAACGACGCAACAGTTGTTCCCTCCGGCATCGGGAGCGCCCGGTTCGATCAACATGGCGCGGGTCCGTTGCAACTCGAAGGTCTTGACCTTAAGGGCCGCATTGGCGGTATCGAGCGCGGCGCGGCGTTTTTTCGCCAGCAGTACGGCTCGGTCCAGGCCGCTCTGGGAAAGGTGCCCGCCTTTGGCGAGCTTGCGGGCGCGGACCAATTCTTCTTCGGCAAAGTCCAGTTCCGCCCTGGCCCCGGACACTTCCGCCCGCGCCAACTGACGCGCCGCTTCGGCCGAACTGACGCGGGCTTCGACTTCGGATCGCTCCCGGACATCAAGAAAACCGGGGTCCGTCGGCTGTATACTCGCAAGGATGGTCTGGTTTTTTCGGATCCAGTCACCCGCATGGCCGGCAATCCGCAACAGCCTGCCGTCGACGGGCGCCGACAGGATATAGACTTCCTTGACCCGGGTCCGGCCTTCTTCTTCGATACCGACGGCCAGTGGTCCGCGTTCGATAAGCGCCAGATCGACGGCGATCGCCTGCGGCCGCATCAGCACATAAATTGCCGCGCCCAAGGCCAACGACACCGACAGATACAGGAAGGTCCGCACTAGCTTGCGATTGCTCATCGTCTATTCTCTCGTTTTCAACACGGCGATTAGATTAAGATTATTGATCCGGCGACCGACCATCAATCCCGAAATCACGGCAGCGACGATGACGACAATCATCGCCTGACCGTAGGTTCCACGTTCAATAACCAGCGGAATGCGATATAGCTCGGTATCCAGCCCAAGCGCCATCAACCACGCCAAACCATAGCCTAAAACGCAGCCGATGGGCAGGGCGATCAGGGTGATCAGGGCCAATTCACCCAACAGAATGTAGGAGACCTCGCCACGGGTGAATCCCATGACCCGGAGGCTGGCAAGTTCTCGCCCCCGTTCCGACAAGGTGACGCGGGCGGCGTTGTAAACGACCCCGAAAGCGATCAGGGAGCCGAACGCGATATACATCAGGATCATGGGATTCATGGATTCATCCATCGTGCGGCGGAAGGTCGCCAGAGCTTCCTTCTGCAATGTCACACCGGCGACCGCCGGCGTTTCCTTCAACGTTCCGTATAGCCTGTCACCGAGGACATCATCTATCTTCAGATAGACCCCGCTCAGCAACGGCCCTTCGCCCATAAAGCGGTTCAGCACCTGGATATCCATGTAAGCGGTTAACCCGAAGTACCCTTTGCTAAGCGCCATCACCGGAAAGCTTTGCACCCTGCGGCGACCCGACAAAGACCTGACGGTAACATCGTCGCCGTTGCCGCACCCCAGAATGGTGGCCAGTTTGTCGGATAACACAATCCCTTGCGGCGGTGCATATATTTGTTGCTGATGGATATCAAGAACCCGGTTCATTTGGGCGTTCGCGCTCAGCCCGATCAGCCCGACCCGCCGGGACCGCGGTCCACATTCCAGCTTGACGGGAACCGCCCGAAAGCCTTCGGCCGCAACAACGCCTGGCAGGCGTCGGGCCTCGCTCAACACCCGCGGCGGCAGCGCGTCATGAAAGCCGACGGTGGCATCCTGACGCATGGACTGAAAAAAATGCACGTCGAGCAGGAAATTTATGGAATCGTACGCGAAAAGCGATCCGACCATGATCGCGACGGACATCGCCATCCCCAACGCCGTCAGCGCCGTCCGCAGCGGCCAGCGCCACAGGTGACGAAAGATCATGCGCGTCGGCTGCCCAATCGCCCGTTCCGGGATCAGGCCGCTCAACATCGATTTCCGATAGCTGGTCGGGGCCGGCGGAGCCATCGCCACGGCGGGTTCCAGACGCACCGCCCCGCGCACGGCGTTGGCCGCCCCCAGCAGGCCCGCCACTATGCTGATCAACCCCGAAGCGGCCAGCACCTTCGGGTCAAACCGATAGTACAGAAACGGGAAATGGAAAAACTGGGTATACATTTTTGTCATTTCCCGACCCAGCCAGTCACCGGCTAAGAACCCCATCAGGGTTCCGAGAACAACGAGCGCCGACGCAAAGGACAAATAATGCAGGCCGATTTCAGCACCACTATAGCCAAATGCCTTGAACACCCCGATCTGTTCTCGTTCGGTGCCGATCAACCGGGTGATCACAATGTTCAGCAGGAAAGCCGCAACGCACAGGAAAATGGCCGGGCCGACGCGGCCAAAATTGACCAGTTGATCCATTTCGCTGCTCAAAAACGAATTTGATTCCTGATCCACACGACCGTAAGCACCGATGCCGCCATAGGGTGCGAGCAACGCGTCCAGACGCTCAATCACCGCCGCCACGGATGCGCCGCGCAATAATGTCAGGCTTATATCGTTGAAAGCGCCCTGCAGATCAAACGCCGCCGCCAGCGCTTTGCGGTTCATCCAGATCACCCCGAAACGCCGGTCATCGGGCATCATTTCCCCCGGTGGGATGGTGTAGACATATTCCGGCGACAACACCGTCCCGACCACCCTCAAGGCGCGCTTGGTGCCATTGATAATGGCCGACAGGCGATTCCCGATATCAAGGCCGTTGGCCTTCGCGAACGCCTCGCCCAACAATACCTCGTCGGTATGACCGGTTTCGGGCCAGCGGCCGGACCGCAGGACGACCTTGTTCAGGCCATTTTCCCGGTCGCCGGAAAGCGATATCAATTTTCCCTTTACCGGTTCGACGCCCCCCGGCACGTCCAATGTGACGTCGGCGACGACGCGAGTCTGCACACTGGTTACGCCTTCGATACGGGCGACCTTCCGGGCCAGGTGTTCCGGCGCCCGTTTAACCTGAGCGAACACGTCGGCAAAGCGATACCGTTCGTAATAGGCATCGCGGGTATCGACGAGGGAACCCATCGTTCCAAACGACATCACCGCCAGCGCCACCCCGGCCCCAATGACGATGGCGATCGCCAGCACTTGCCCTCTCAGTCGCCACAGGTCACGCAGCAACTTCTTTTCCAGGACCCCAAGGCCGATTATTGCAAAAACGCCTGTCATCGCCTGACCTACCACTCCAGTTCCCTGGCCCTAATTTTCCGCCGATTTTCGATGTTCTCGATGATCGCGCCATCGGCGAACTTGACGATCCGGTCGGCCATTTGCGCGATCGACGCATTGTGGGTGATCACCGCCGTCGTCGTGCCCAGTTCGGCATTCACCTTTTCGATGGCGCCCATCACCACCGTGCCGGTCTTGCTGTCGAGCGCTCCGGTCGGCTCGTCGCACAGCAAGACATCCGGACGTTTGGCGATGGCGCGCGCGATGGCAACGCGCTGCTGCTCGCCGCCGGAAAGCTGGGCCGGAAAATGTTCCATCCGATTGCCGAGGCCGACCAGTTCAAGGGCCTCGCCCGGTAACATGGGATCGGTCGCAATTTCCGTCACCAGGGCGACGTTTTCCAACGCCGTCAGGCTGGGGATCAGATTGTAGAACTGAAAGACGAACCCCATATGGTTACGCCGAAACAGGGTCAGGTCCCTGTCATTCATGGCTGTCACTTCGCGATTGTGAAACCAAACCTGGCCCGATGTCGGCCGGTCAATACCACCGACGATGTTAAGAAGGGTCGACTTGCCGCTGCCGGATGCCCCTAACAAAACAGCCAGTTCGCCCTGATACAGGTCCAGACCGACACCACGAAGAGCATGCACGTCCACATCGCCCGTATGATAGACTTTGGCGACGTCGCGGACCTGGAATACAACCGGACGTGCCGCCGCCGTCTCCCGCTTCTCCTTCATCGCCCCGGACTCCATTGATCGGATGATGACAGAGCCTATTGTACACCATATAAACCCGACAACTTGCTTTTTTCGGCCCTGGCTGCCGTCTCCAGTCGCTTACGGAGCGAGCCTTTATGCCAGACCGTCCACGGGCAAGCCCGCCGCTTTCCACTCGGGAAAGCCGTCTTCAAGCCTGCGCGCCTTGATTCCCTTCTTGCGCAGGTGGGCAACCGCTTCGAACGATAAGACACAATAAGCGCCACGGCAGTAGGCGATGACCTCGTGATCCTTAGGTAAATCCTTGAGCCGTTTACCCAAATCGGAAAGCTGAATGTTGATGGCGCCGGGCAGATGACCCACCGCGAATTCGTCCGCGGGTCGTACGTCCAATACCGTCACAAGGCCATCCTTGGCCCGGCGCAGCAACTCCTCGCGGGACAACGGCTCCATATCATCGCGGCTTCGGAAGTATCCGGACAGGACGCGCTCGACCTCGGCGTTATGGCGTTCGGCCGTCTTGCGCAAGGCGCCCAGCAAATCCACGACATCGTCTCCGGACAACCGATAGAACACATGCACTCCGTCCTTCCTGGCATCCGCCAGACCGGACCGACGCAAAAGCAGCAAGTGATGGGATGTATTGGCCATGCTGTGACCGACCAACGCCGCCAGAGATTCGACGCTCCGTTCCCCCTGGCCCAGATGCTCCATCAGTTCCAGGCGCACGGGATGGCTCAGCGCCTTGGCGGCGCTCGCCAACTGCTCGAATAAATCCGCCTTGGGGCTTTTACCTGACATATCGCGCTCCGTTCCGCCATTATTCAAATATATTCTTGAGTCTTGCCTTAAGATATTCCTGCCCTCCCTATCGTGCAACCATTTATTACTGTGGAAATACCTTACTTGACGCCTTACAGAGATATAAGCTATAATCAAACATTCATTTGAATATAATGAAATAAGGCAGCGATAATGTGGGAATTGATGCACGCTTATGAGCCCGCCATCCGGTTGAGCGCCTTCTTGGGCATCTTCGCCGCCGTGGCCCTGTGGGAGGTCATGGCGCCGCGTCGCACGCGTTCTTTTTCGCGCCTGGCCCGGTGGCCGAACAATATCGGCATCGTCGCCTTCAATACAATTGTCCTACGCGTCCTGTTCCCGACTGCGGCTATCGGCATGGCCCTTGCGGCGGAGGCACACGGCTGGGGCCTGTTCAACACACTGCCCGTGCCGCTGTGGCTGGCGGTGATTCTGTCCGTGATGATTCTGGACTTCGCCATTTATTTGCAACATGTCCTCGTTCATGCCGTGCCCGCCCTATGGCGCCTGCATCGAATGCATCACGCGGACCTCGACTACGACGTCACCACCGGCGCTCGCTTCCATCCCATCGAAATCGTTATTTCCATGGGCCTCAAACTGATGGTGGTGAGCGCGCTCGGCGCACCGGCTTCGGCGGTGTTGATTTTCGAAGTCATCCTCAACGCAACCGCCATGTTCAACCATGGCAATGTGCGCATTCCAGAAGGCCTGGATCGCCTGTTGCGATTGATCGTGGTGACACCGGACATGCACCGGGTGCATCACTCCGTGATCCCTCGGGAAACCAACTCCAACTTCGGCTTTAGCCTGCCGTGGTGGGACCGCCTGTTCGGCACCTACACCGCTCAACCACGAGACGGTCACGCGGACATGACCATCGGTATCGAACAGTTCCGCGATGGTCGGGACCTGCGCCTCGACCGGATGCTGATCCAACCCTTTTTGGGCAATGCCGGAGATTATGCCATCAACCGGGGCGGGGACGAGCGTCATGATGATTGAAAAACTGAGAGCCGCGCTCCTGCTGGTTTTAATTGCGATGTTCACTTGGGTTGCGGCCGGGATTGGCTTGGACGCAGCCCAGCACGCGGCGCTACCGTTTCCCAACGCCAGTCTCTGCATCCATAGTTCCGGATCATGAAGGAACAGATACCATGAATCGCACCGCCTTCATCCGCATCGGGCTTTTGACAATTGTCATCGTGATCATCGTCATCGCGGCCCAATATCGCGAGACCCTGAATACGGAGACGCTGTCCGCCACGCTGGATGATTTTGGCATCTGGGCACCGATTGTCTTTATCGCCTTGTTTGCGCTGGCCACCGTGGCTTTTCTGCCGGGCCTGGTGTTTGCGCTGGCCGGAGGCGTGCTGTTCGGCCCGGTTCTGGGCACGCTCTACAATTTGACCGGGGCGACCATCGGCGCGGTGCTGGCCTTTATGGCGGCGCGTTATGTGGCGTCCGACTGGGTCCGGGAAAAGACCGGGGAGCGACTGGAGCGTATCGTCCGCGGCGTTGAGGACGAAGGCTGGCGCTTCGTCGCTTTTACCCGTTTGGTTCCCTTATTCCCGTTCAACCTGCTCAATTACGCGCTTGGCCTGACACGCATCCCGCTCCCGCATTACACGCTGGCCACTGCCATCTGCATGGCTCCCGGCGCTCTCGCCTATACCTATCTCGGCCATGCCGGAGCCGACGCGGCGGCCGGGAGCCAAACCGCCATTCGCAACGGCCTGATCGCGCTTGGACTATTGGCCGTGGTGATGTTCCTGCCGCGCCTGATGAAAAAATTGCGTCGCGCAAAACATTGTCTGACCAGTGCGGACCTCAAGGACCGCCTCGACAAGGGCGAAGATATCCTCGTCCTCGATGTCCGCGATGATACCGATTACGCTGGCGACGGCGGCCACATTCCCGGAGCGAAAAACATCCCGCTGCCAGAGGTGCAAAGCCGCATTGGTGAACTTGAGTCGTGGCGACAACGGCCGCTGGCAGTAGCCTGCCGGACCAACAAGAAATCGGGCAAGGTGGTGGACATGCTCCGGAATCGAGGTTTTACACGAGTTCTGCTCGTCGAGGACGGCATGATGGGGTGGGCCCAACATGGCTTTCTCACTGAACATTCGAACGAACAAAAAAGGAGACAGATTGATGATGGGTGACTATGGCGGCATGGGATGGTTCGGCCCGGGATTTGGCGGCATCTTCATGATTCTTTTTTGGGGGTTCATCATCGCCGGGATCGTCGCGATCGTGCGATGGCTGGCACCCCCTCGGCAGACCGAAGACCCTGAAAAAAGCGCGATCGACATCCTCAACGAGCGTTATGCGAAAGGCGAAATAAACAAGGAAGATTACGAAACGATGCGGCGCGAACTTGAACGCTAATTGGCTGGCCGAATGACATCGCATTATTCGACAGCGAAGTGGAAACGGAGAAAAACCAGTATGTGTGAATTGTTTGGAATGAGTGCCAACCACGCCACCGACGTGAACCATTCTCTGGCCCTGCTCAGGCCACGCGGCGGCGAAATCGGACCTCATGCCGATGGCTGGGGCGTCGCCTTTTACGAAGGCCGTGCGGCGCGCATCTTTAAGGAGCCTGTTCCCGCAGCGGAAAGCCGGTGCCTCGCCTTTATCTCCGAGTATGATTTTAAGAGCACCACAGTCATCGCCCATATCCGCAAGGCAAACCCGGAGAAAATTGGCCGTGCAACCGCAAATACGCACCCCTTCGAGCGGGAATGGAATGGCCGATCTTGGGTGTTCGCCCACAACGGCAAGCTGCCGGGTTTACGCGAAGACCGCGCCTTCAGCGTCGGCCGATTCAGGCCTCTCGGTGATACGGATTCGGAATACGCATTCTGTCTGCTTCTTGGTGCGATCATCGCGTCGAATGCCGCCCGAAGCAATATGTTGGCTGCGGAAAACCTGGTCGAGATCATCGAACCTCTTGTTGCGAAGCTTACCGCCTTCGGGGAGTTTAACTTCATGCTGAGCGACGGCGAGCACCTGATCGTTCATGCCCATACGAACCTGCATGCTCTGCACAGAACATGCGATGCCAATGGTTGTACGCAGAAAGTCGTCCTCCTTGCCACGTCGCCGCTGACGGATGAACCTTGGGTGCCGTTGGAAAACGGCGGTATTCACGTATACAGAAAGGGAATGAAAACCGCCCTGGCCGCAAGCTTGCAGCCCGCACACATTGCCCGGATATCTACACCGGCTGCCGTTGTTTCGGCACGATAACAGATTTTGTTAACAACACCACAAACCAGTTGATGATTCATGACCAATATTACTGTTCTCGGCACCGTATTTGCCACCCTGACCGCCGTTCGTAAGCTGCTCGCCGTCGCGGGCGGCAGGATGGATCGGTCGAGCAACGGATTCGAAACGGCATAGCCACTGAACAATGCAGCGGAGACGGGTAGAGTGAGTTCGACGCCAACGATAAAATTGCCCAGAACACCTCGCGGTGTTGGCGGTTCCTATCAGGAATCCATGCCCAGCCTGTATTCAAAGGGGGTACGGGCCCTATCCATGCTGGCCTTCACGTATGTCGCCTTCGCCTTCGTCAACGGACGCTTCCTGCACTGGTTTGAGGGTCCGGACGGCGAGGCGCCACTATGGCTAAGCCACTGGACGGAGTATACCGTCATTCTGGTGTTCGGAACATGGCGCACCCTGTCCGAACGAAATTCCTACACCCGCAAGCGGCTCGCATTTTTGACCGCCGCAGTCGCCGTGTTCTGGTGGATTATCCCCGATTACCTGCGCCTGCCCGAACCCTATATCGGTGCGTTGCCCGGCCAGCCGATCTTTCCCCTAATCCACGCGCCGGGAACATTGACGTTTTTCGGCATTCTTCTGTTGGTACTATTGTTCGGAAGACGTGTCGTATGCGGATGGAACTGCCCCTGCGTCGGCATTCGCGAAACCGTCGGCTTCGCTTTCCGGGCAGAAACCTTACGCAGCAACACCTCTTGGAATTGGCGCTACACAAAATGGTTTTTCTTCGCGCTCTACATGATTCTCTTCATCCTGATCATGTTCTCGGGAACGGCCTACGTGTCACCGTTCTACAGTGGCTTTTTAGCGTTGGTGGGAGTCACTTACTTCGGCTCCTTCTTCGTCGCCCCCCTGACCGGCAATCGCTTTTACTGCCGCTATCTATGCCCATATGGAGCCACTTTCGGCTTGCTTAACCGTATCGGCTTTTACGGCATTCACATGGATCAGGACGCCTGTATCGACTGCCAGCGCTGCGAACAGGTTTGCGACATGGGTATTCCCGTCTGGCGGCAGGGCAAGGAACACGGGCGCATCACCGGGCTGGAAGACTGCATGGGGTGCGGGCGATGCGTGGTCTCGTGCCCAACCGACGCACTGGAATTCCGCGACGTACGCAACGAATTCTTACCGAAACTGAGGATGGATGGCTCCCATCTCCTGAAACGCTCCGGCCCGCCGGAGATCGCCCCGCGCATGGAGCCGCCGAAGCGTCCGGCAGCAGACCGCCGCAAAGACTGGCGAGAAGACCGCCCGCCGCTAAATCTGGGCGATGCGATGAACCAGGCCCAACGCTGCCTCGACTGCGGAGTGCCCGGCTGCCGGAACGCCTGCCCGCTCCACAACCACATACCGGAATGGCTGGAGGCCCTGGGTCGGGGCGACGTCGAGGGAGCGGCGGCGATCAGCCACGCCACCAGTAACCTGCCGGAAATCTGCGGCACGGTCTGTCCCTCCCATCGCCTGTGCGAAGGCGGCTGTACACTGAATGCCAAGGGCGGCCCGGTCATCATCGGCGCGCTGGAGCGTTTCATCACCGAAGCGGCTTTTCGGCAGGGATGGAAACCACCGCTCCGCACATCACCGGCGACCGGCAAATCGGTGGCCATCATCGGGGCGGGCCCGGCGGGACTTGCCTGCGCCGACGACCTTAACAGGGGCGGTTTAAATGTAACGGTGTTCGACAAACGTGATGAAATTGGCGGATTGCTGACGTATGGCGTTCCATCCTTCAAGTTGGACAAAGACACCATCATTCGTCGCCGGAAACTCCTTGAAGAGGCGGGAATTCGCTTCAAGCTCGGCGTCGATGTCGATAACGAACGGCTACGGCGACTAATCGACACCCATAATGCCGTATTCCTTGGTACCGGGGCACAACAACCGCGCCTCGCAAACCTTTCAGGGCAGGCGCTTGGAGGCGTTATCGACGGCCTCGCCTACCTCTCCGCCTTCAATGCCAGCCAACTCGATACATCGGTGACCGCGCCAAATATGTCGGGTAAGCGTGTCCTGATCCTCGGTGGCGGCGACACGGCAATGGACTGTGCGCGCAGCGTCGTCCGTCAGGATGCGGCCGGCGTTACCGTTGCCTACCGCCGGGGCCCGGAGCGGATGCGCGCCGCGCCAAAAGACATAAACGCCGCCCGGGAAGAAGGCGTGGACTTCACGTTCCATAAACACCCCCAGGCATTTGTCGGCGAGGGAAAACTCGACGGCGTCCGTTTCGTGACCGGAAACAGTGGTGATAGGGAATATCTTGGTTGCGACGTCGCTATCGTCGCCTTTGGCCAGGAAGCGGGGCCGGGCGATTGGCTCACACATCTCGGCATCGCCACCAACGCTGAGGGCTTCATTGTGAAGGACGAAAATGGACGAACGACGAATCCTAAGATTTTCTCGGGCGGCGACAACAGTCATGGCCCCGACCTCGTCGTCACCGCCATCGCAGCAGGGCGATCCGCCGCTCAAGGCATTCTAGCCACGCTGATTTGATCGCGCGCACCAGCCTTGAAAACCGTTGCACAGCTAATATTCCCTTCAACTTGCTTTTTTCGTCCTTGGCTCCCATCTTCAAAGTCCTTACAAACAATCCCATCGAAACATTTTTCAGAAAGCCTTCAAATCGTGAGCAACGACAACCCGACCGCCGACCAATCCCGCGCCCTCGACCTGCTGGGCGATCTGATCGGACGGGCCAAAAAGGCCGGCGCGGAAACCGCCGATGCAATTTACGTCAACGGCATATCGTTATCGTTGTCGCAGCGCCTGGGAAAACCGGAGCATCTGGAGCGTTCAGAAGGCGCCGATATCGGTTTGCGGCTCCTGATCGGTAAACGTCAGGCCATGGTGTCGTCATCGGACTATTCGGCGGAAGCCTTGGATGAGCTGTGCCAGCGCGCCGTCGCCATGGCCAGGGTGGTGCCGGAAGATCCCTATTGCGGCCTGGCCGATCCGGCGCAACTGGCGGGCGACGTCCCCGATATCGATTCCTGCGACCCCGTTGAACCGTCCGCCGAGCACCTGGCCGATCTGGCGAAGCGGGCCGAAGAAGCCGCGCTTGCCGTTCCCGGGGTCAGCAATTCCGAGGGTGGATCGGCGGGCTGGGGGATGAACACGGTGGCGATCGCGGCCTCGAACGGGTTCGCGCGCAGCTATTCCAACTCGCGCCATTCCATCAGTGCCTCGGTATTGGCGGGCGAAGGCACCGGCATGGAACGGGACTACGATTATGCTTCCACCGTTTACGGTGAAGACCTGCGCACACCGGAAGATATCGGTCGTTCCGCGGGCGAAAGAGCGGTCAAGCGCTTAAACCCGCGCAAGACCAAAACCGCCGCCGTACCGGTGATTTTCGACCCCCGCGTTTCCGGCGGCGTGGTCGGCCACCTGACGAGCGCCATCAATGGCGTTTCAATTTCTCGCGGAACGTCTTTCCTGAAGGAAAAAATGGGCGAACGCTTGTTTCCGAAGGCGATCAACATCATCGACGACCCGCACCGCAAACGGGGTCTGAAATCGCGCCCGTTCGACGCCGAAGGCATCGCCACTCAAAAGCGCTACCTGATCGAAGACGGCGAGTTGAAAACCTGGATCATGGACCTGCGCTCGGCCCGGCAACTGGGGCTTGAGACGACGGGCAATGCCAGCCGGGGGACGTCGTCACCGCCATCGCCGTCATCAAGCAATGTATATCTGGACGCCGGAGATCGAAGCCCGGCCGACCTGATGGCCGACATCAAAGACGGTCTGTACGTGACCGAACTGATCGGTTTTGGCGTCAACGGCGTGACCGGCGATTATTCGCGCGGGGCCAGCGGGTTCTGGATCGAAAACGGCGAAATATCCTATCCGGTAAACGAGATCACCATCGCCGGGAACTTGCTCGATATGTTCGCCCACATCACGGCGGCCGACGATCTGGTATTCCGCTACGGCACCGATGCGCCAACCATCCGCATCGACGGCATGACCCTGGCCGGCAGCTAAGGCCGGAAACCCTTAACCGCACAATGCCACCATGCTATGGTCCGTGTTTTACGGGGGAATAGTCGATCTTGAATAACAGATCACTTTCAAAAGAATTTCATCATCATTCGACCTACGAACTGATGAGGCGTCTGGTTCGCGAAAGCGTCCGGCCTTATGGCAGATGGATTGCCGGGGCCGTGTTCTTCATGCTGGTCGTTTCGGCGACAACAGGCTTGTCTGCCTGGCTGATGCAGCCGGTGGTCGATGACATCTTTGTCGCCAAGAACGAAGATGCCCTGTGGTGGATCAGCATTGCCGTCGTCATCACCTTCGCCCTGAAGGGAACGGCCAACTATGCCCAGGCGATATTGATCAGCCGGGTCGGCCTGAAGATCATCGCCGACACCCAAAACAGGTTGTATGCGCATCTGGCGCGGATGGATCTGGGCTTTTTCCATGCCAACCCGACCGGCACCCTGATTTCACGCTTTACCGTCGATATCGCCATGATGCGGAATGTGGTTTCCAACGCGCTGACCAGTCTGGGCAAGGATTTGATGAGCCTGATCGCCCTGGTTGGCGTCATGTTTTATCAAAATTGGGAACTGGCGCTCATTTCACTGTTCGTGTTCCCGGTGGCGATCTTTCCGATTTCCCGGCTCGGCAAACGGATCCGCAAGGTGACGGCCAACACGCAGGCTGAAACCGGCCTGTTCATGACCCTGCTGGAACAAACCTTCCAAGGCATCCGGGTGGTCAAGGCCTATGGCATGGAAGGCTACGAAAAGGAGCGGGTCGGCGGCCTGATCGACAAAATCTATCAGCTGACATTCAAATCGGCACGGACCAGGGCCCTGTCGAGCCCGATTATGGAGACCCTCGGCGGGGTTGCCGTCGCCGTCGTTATCGCCTATGGCGGCTGGCAGGTGATTGGCGACACCATCAAACCGGGCGCCTTCTTTTCATTCATCACGGCCTTGCTGATGGCGTATGAACCAATGAAGCGGCTGGCTAATCTGAACGCCAACATTCAGGAAGGGTTGGCCGGGGCGGGGCGGCTGTTTGATCTGCTGGATATCGAACCGGAAATCATCGACCGGCCCGACGCCATCGCGCTCGGGGTCGTCAATGGCGACATCGTCCTGGACAACGTGACATTCTCCTATGACGACGACGTCCCGGCGTTAAGCGGCATCGACCTTGTTGTACCTGCCGGCAAGCGAGTCGCGCTGGTCGGGCCATCGGGGGCCGGCAAGTCGACGATCCTGAACCTGATTCCCCGTTTTTACGATATCGACGGCGGTTCAATCACCATTGACGGTACCGATGTGCGCGCCGTAACGATGGCATCCCTGCATGCCAACATCGCCCTGGTCAGCCAGGAAATCACGCTTTTTGATGACACCATCCGCGCCAACATCGCCTATGGCCGCAACGGGGCCAGCGATCAGGACATCTTCGATGCCGCGGCCAATGGCGCCGCCCATGAATTCATCACCGCCCTGCCCCACGGGTACGACACCATGGTCGGCGAACAGGGTATCCGGCTGTCGGGCGGCCAGCGCCAACGACTGGCCATCGCCCGGGCGATGCTGAAAAATGCGCCGGTCTTGTTGCTCGACGAAGCGACGTCGGCGCTCGACACGAATTCCGAACGTCAGGTACAGGCGGCGTTAAATGGCCTGATGAGCGGTCGGACGACGCTGGTCATCGCCCACCGTCTGTCAACGGTCGTCGACGCCGATCTGATTTACGTGATCGACAACGGACTCATTGCCGAGAAAGGCAGTCACTCAGAACTGCTAAATCGCGGCGGGCCATACGCCCGCCTGTACGCCCTGCAATTCGCCGACGACACGCCCCCCGCCTCGGCCCATGCCCGCGCAGAGGCCTGACCGTGCGCCTGGGCAAGAGAATCCTGAATAGCGCCTTTGTACGCCAGTTGCTGTTTCTGGCGGCTGCCTCCTACATCCGGTTTGTCCACCTGACCAGCCGCTGGACGGTCCACGGTGGCGATATACCCAAAAAATACTGGGATCAGGACCGGCCCTTTATCCTGTGTTTCTGGCACGGGCGATTGATGATGATGCCCTATTGCTGGGATCACGAAAAGCCGATCCATACCGTCGTTTCCATGCATCGGGACGGTCGCCTGGTATCCGGTATTTTTTCCCATTTTGGCATCAAGACCATCGCCGGATCGACCCGCCATGGCGGCGCTTCGGCCCTGCGCACAATGATCCGGACCCTGAAGGCCGGCGACTGGGTCGGGATGACCCCGGATGGGCCGCGCGGGCCGCGTATGCGCGTATCGGACGGCATTGTCACCTTGGCGCGGATGGCTGATACACCGATCATTCCTGTAACCTACAGCTTCCGCCGCCGCAAGATACTCGGATCGTGGGACCGCTTTATCGTCGCCCTGCCCTTCAGCCGTGGCGTGTTTGTCTGGGGCGAGCCGATCATCGTTCCCCGCACCGCCAGGAATGAGTCCCTGGACGGATCTCGTCTGGCGGTCGAACAGGCGCTGAACTCCCTTTGCATCGAAGCCGACGCACTATGTGGCCATCAACCCATCGAACCCGCGGCTATTGAATCCGAGGCGACAGCATCATGATGTTGTCGCTGTATAAAGGCCTGACGACGTTGGGCCAACCGCTGATCCGGCTTTACCTGTCACGCCGGATGGCCAAAGGCAAAGAAGATGCGGACCGCTTCGCGGAACGGCTGGGGCGACCGGGACAGGCGCGATCGGACGGCCCGTTGATCTGGCTGCATGCCGCAAGCGTCGGGGAATCTGTCTCGCTGCTGCCGCTGATTATGCGGTTGCAGGACGGTTGGCCCGATTGGAACATCCTGATCACCACCGGTACCGTCACATCGGCCAGAATGATGCGGGACCGCCTGCCAAAACCAGCCCTGCATCAGTACCTGCCCGTTGACCGACCCGCCTATGTGAAACGGTTTCTGGATCACTGGCGACCGGACTTGGCGCTGTGGGCGGAATCCGAATTCTGGCCCAACATGATCGCTGGCGTTTCACGCCGGAACATCCCGCTGATACTGCTCAACGGTCGAATTTCACCAAAATCCTTCGCCACCTGGCGGCGCCTGCCGGGCATGATCGGCACGTTGCTGTCAGGCTTTTCACTGTGCCTGGGCCAAACGGAAGCCGATGCTGAACGACTGCGCGCCCTTGGCGCCGCCAACACCCGATGCGTCGGCAACCTGAAATTCGCATCGCCGCCGCTATCGTCCGATGCCGATGAACTGGCCCGCCTGGCGGCATCGATCGGCGACCGGCCGCGCTGGCTGGCCGCCAGCACCCATGCCGGCGAAGAAGCCATGATCGGACGCATTCACCAGACCCTGAAACCAGGAGAACCCCGATTGCTGAGCATCGTCGCGCCCCGCCATCCCGAACGCGGTGCCGATATCGCCGCCGAATTGACGGGCCAGGGGTTATGCGTGGCAGTGCGTTCGCTTCGGCAAACCATCGACGAAAATACCGATATCTATATCACCGATACGCTGGGAGAATTGGGCCTGTTCTACCGGCTTTGCCCGATTACCCTGATCGGCAAGTCCGTTATCGGCAAGGGTGGACAAAATCCATTGGAACCAGCGCGGCTGGGGAGCGCCATACTGATGGGGCCGTACATGGGCAACTTCGAAGAAATCGCCGCCGCGCTGACCGATGCCGGAGCCTGCGTGCGGGTCGCCGAGGAAACCGCCGTCGGCGACGCGGTGTCGCGGCTGCTCGACGATCCCGCCCAACGGCAGCGCATGGCCGCCGCCGCCGCCAGCATCGCCGCCGCCGAAGACGGCGTACTCGATGCCGTGATCGATGAGCTGAGACCTTTTTTGACGGACGGAGGCAGCGATGCGCGCACCTGACTTCTGGCGACACGGCAACGGCGGCCTGACAGGCGTGGCGCTGGCTCCCGTTGGCTGGCTGTATGGTGCCGCCGGGGCCATCAGAATAGCCACGACCCGACCCTGGAAGGCTCCGATTCCGGTGATCTGCATCGGTAATCTGGTCGTCGGCGGTGCCGGCAAGACGCCGGTCGCGCTCGATTTTGGCGCCCGACTGCTCGAACGTGGCAGGACCGTTCATTTCCTCAGTCGCGGTTACGGCGGCAGCGAATACGGTCCCCTGCGGGTCGACCCCGCCAGCCACGGCAGCGATAAAGTCGGCGATGAACCGCTGCTGTTGGCGCGTCTGGCCCCGACATGGATCGCCGCCGACCGCAGACAGGGGTGCCAGGCCGCCGCCGATGCCGGGGCCGATATCATCATCATGGATGACGGTTTTCAGAACCCGGCTGTTGCCAAGGATCTATCGGTGATCGTCATCGACGGTGACTATGGTTTCGGCAACGGCCGGATATTTCCCGCCGGACCGCTCCGCGAATCCGTCGCCACCGGCCTAAAACGGGCCCAGGGACTGATCCTTATCGGCGGCGATGACGGCCCCGAACTGCCACATGGCCATCCGCCGGTGCTCAAAGGCCGGTTGCTGGGCCGCTCCGAAAGCCGGAACCTGAAAGATAAGCCGATTATCGCTTTCGCCGGGATTGGCCGACCGGAAAAATTCTTCAAAACGCTTGGCGATATCGGCTGCGATATCCGCGCCACCCACGCCTTCGCCGACCACTACCCCTACAACGCCGCCGATCTTGAACGGTTACGCCGGCAAGCGGAAAATGACGGCGCCCAGCTGGTAACCACCGAAAAGGACGCGGTTCGCCTGTCCCCTGAATTCCAGCGAAGCATCGTCACCGTCGCCGTAACGCTGGGGTGGGACGACGAGGCGGCGATCAACCGCCTTTTGGACACGGTGATGGGGAAATGACGATCGCGACAGTGATCCGGCGATACCTCTCCTACCCGCTGCAAGGCCTCCTCGCGCGTGTCTTCTTTTTCCTGGTCCGCCTTCTGCCGCTTGCGACGGCGTCGAACATCGGCGGGCGACTGGGCCGCTGGATCGGACCCAAAATCGCTATCACCCGGCGAGCCCGGCGCAACCTTGGTCTGGCGTTCCCCGAAAAAACACCCGAACAGATCGGGTTTATCATCGCAGGGATGTGGGAAAACCTCGGCAGAGTGCTATTCGAATACCCCCTTCTAGACCGCCTCGATATGAAACGCGACGTTGACATCATCGGCGTGGAACATCTGGATAGCCTGCGCGACGATGGCAAACCGGGCATTTTGTTTTCTGGCCATCTTGCCAATTGGGAAATCATACCGATGGTTCCGAAGACCCGTGATCTGGCCAGCCATATTTTCTACCGGGCGCCCAACAACCCGTACGTCGCCGCCCTGTTCGCACGCAACCATCTGGAATTCGGCAGCAAAATGATTCCCAAGGGCCCGAAGGGGGCGCGGGAAGCGTTGAAAGTGCTAGGCCAAGGCGGCCATCTGGGCATGTTAATCGATCAGAAAATGAACGACGGCATCGCCGTGCCGTTCTTCGGGCGCGATGCCATGACCGCCCCGGCGCTGGCGCAATTCGCACTGAAATATGACTGCCCGGTGATCGGCAGCCGGATCGAGCGCCTCGACGGCGCTAAATTCCGCATCACCTTTTACCCACCGATGAAAATAGAGTCGACCGGCGATCGCCACGCCGACATCCATCGCATCATGACCCAGGTCAACGAAACACTGGAAAGCTGGGTCCGCGAGCATCCCGAACAATGGCTGTGGCTGCACAACCGCTGGCCGACGTAGCTTACTCCTTATTCAGGCATCGGGCCGGCCAGCAATTGCGGGTCCAGGTGGGTCGCCATCAGGGTCACGCCCCAGTGCAGATGTGGGCCGGTGACCCGGCCGGTCCTGCCGACCTTGCCAATCGGCGTTCCCTGCGCGACAACATCGCCTTGCCTGACCAGAAGCGCGCTCATATGGGCATAAACGCTGGTCAGGCCGTATCCATGATCCAGCATCACCGTCTTGCCGGTGTAGAACATATCGGGCTGCGCCACCGTCACCACGCCATCGGCAGGCGCGACGATCACAGTGCCGGCAGGAGCTGCTATATCGACGCCGTTGTGCGGGTTCTTCGGCGTGCCGTTGAGAATGCGCAGGGATCCAAAAACGCCTGAAATCGGGCCGGTAACCGGCCATTTGAAGCCCGATCCATAATAGGCGCGACGGGTAATTCCGGCCCGCGTGGCGACGATAATTTTGTTGTCGGCGGCGATCCGGGCGATATCTTCCGGGGCCGGAGTGACCTTACGCCTTGGCAATCCATTGATGCGTTGTTCGCGATACACGCGGGCCTTTATTTTTAGCGACCGGGTCTGCCGCACGCCATCGGGGCTCGTCACCGCCAATGCCGATTTGGCCTTCGCATCGCGCCCGAACCCCAACAGGAAACGGCCATCATCGCTGACAGGCACCGCCTCGCCATCCAGTTTAACCCGGCTGCCGGGTTGCGTTTGCCCGATAACCAGTCCGCCTTGCGTGAAATTGCCGGTCAATTCCAGGGCATTCGCCCCTGCCGACAGGGCCAACAACACCGGAAAGAAGATGAAAACGGGTAAATATCGGGTCACAGCAGCTTTCCTTGTTTATCGTCATTGTTTCGTTTTCGCCGGGCCGGCCTCGTTCCGGCCTTTCCCCGCGCCGTCGCCGCAACCGCCCCATCGTGAAACTGAATCGTCAGGTCGTCGCCGGGTTTGAGCTTCTTCGATGACAGGACGGGGCGTCCATCCGGGCCTTTGACCAAGGCGAAGCCACGTTCCAGAATTCGTTGATAGGAATAGCTTTCCAGCAACGCAGAAGCATGAACAAGTCGTTGCTGGCGCTGATCGATCTGGCGTTTTCCGGCCAGCATCAGGGCGCGGGATTCCCCGGCCAGGCGGGTCTGGGCGTGGGTGATACGGGCCTGCGGGCGGGGCAGCGCCGCCACCGTCCGCTCGAAGCGGGCGCGGCGGCTTTGCAGGCCGGTACGCAAGCCATATTTCAACCGTTCGTCCCAGTCGTCAAGACGCTGCGTCGCGTCCTCGATCAGGCGGCGCAGGTTGGGCAGGCCACGGCTCGTCCCCTGCAGGTGCGCCCGGCCCTCGTTCAGACTGCGATTGATCGCCCGCATCAGGCGTGACCCGCTCGCCATTACCAGGGCCGCCAGTTCAGCCCGCACCGGCACCGCCATTTCAGCGGCGGCGCTTGGCGTCGGGGCGCGGACATCGGCGGCGTAATCGATCAGCGTCGTATCTGTTTCATGGCCAACGGCGGAAATCAGCGGAATTTTACTGTTGGCGGCCGAACGAACAACGATTTCCTCATTAAAGGCCATCAGGTCTTCCAGGCTGCCACCGCCACGGGCGACGATCAGCACATCGGGGCGCGGCACGGTTCCCGTACCCTCGCCAAGGGCATTGAAGCCGTCGATGGCGTCGGCAATCTGCCGGGGGGCGGCCTCGCCCTGGACCACCACCGGCCATAAAATCACCCGGCACGGGAAGCGATCCCGCAGCCGGTGCAGGATATCGCGGATTACCGCCCCGGCCGGAGAACTGACGACACCAATAATTTCCGGCAAATACGGTATGTCCACCTTGCGTTCCACGTCGAACAAGCCATCATCGGCCAGCTTCCGCTTGCGGTCTTCCAGCAGTTTCAGCAACGCGCCTTCACCGGCCAGTTCCATGCTTTCGACGACAATCTGATAGCTGGACCGCCCCGCGTAGGCGGTGATACGTCCGGTGGCGATAACTTCCATGCCGTCTTCCGGCACGATTGACAGGCGCCCGGCGACACCCTTCCAGCAGACGCCGTCCAGCACCGCTTCGTCGTCTTGCAATCTGAAATACAAGTGCCCGGACCCGGCCCGTTTGAAGCCGGTCAGTTCGCCGCGAATTCTAACCCGGGGGAAGGTCTCTTCGAGGGTCCGTTTCAACGCATGCGAAATTTCTCCGACGCTGTATTCGGGAAGGTTGTGCCCCGTACCGGTTTCGCCAGAACTTTCACTGGAATTTTCAGGAGATTTTTCCAAGGTTTATTTCCAGTCCCGCCCTTGCAGATAGAATCTATCGCATGGACACCATAAGTTAGATTTTATCCACTTGAGTATGTATGCTACAGAAGAGCGCCCCGGAACAAGGGCAGCCTAAAAAAAGTGAGACGAAGGAATATACGAAGATGAAGGTTCTGGTCATTGGTTCAGGGGGACGTGAGCACGCGCTGTGCTGGGCCATCGCAAAGTCGCCCAAGTGCGACGAGCTATATTGCGCACCCGGTAATGCCGGAATCGATCAAGTCGCCATTTGCGTCGATATCGCCATAGACGATTACGATGGCATCGTTGAGTACGCCGTTGCAAACAAGGTGGATTTTGTCATCGTCGGCCCTGAGGCGCCGCTCGTCGATGGCCTTGTCAACAGGTTGGAAGCCGCTGGCATAAAGGCCTTCGGTCCCAACGCCAGGGCGGCCCGCCTGGAGGGCTCGAAGGGATTCATGAAAGACCTGTGCGCCCGCTACAACATCCCGACTGCCGATTACGGTCGCTTCGACGAACCCGAAGCCGCCAAGGAATTCATCATGCGTCACCATGCGCCGATCGTCGTCAAGGCCGACGGCCTGGCCGCGGGCAAGGGCGTTATCATCTGCCGTAATGAAAACGAAGCCTATGCGGCGGTTGACCACATGATGGCCGAGCGCGCGTTCGGCGGCGCGGGTGACGAAGTCATCATCGAGGAATTCATGGCTGGTGAAGAAGCCAGCTTTTTCGCGTTGGTCGATGGCGAAACCGCCGTACCGCTGCGATCGGCCCAGGATCACAAACCGGCATTTGACGGTGGCGAAGGCCCCAATACCGGCGGCATGGGGGCCTATACCCCAGCCCCGATGATTGACCCCGCGATGACGCAAACCATCATGGACACCATCATTCTGCCGACGGTCAAGGCCATGGCGGACGAAGGAACCCCCTACAAAGGGGTCCTTTATGCGGGCTTGATGATTAACGGCGGATCGCCCCGGCTGGTGGAATATAACGCCCGTTTCGGCGACCCGGAATGTCAGGCGCTGATGGTAACCTTGAAGTCCGACATTCTGGACGCCCTGATCGCCTGTGCCGACGGGTCCCTGAAAGATGTCAAGCTGAAGTGGCATGACCGCGCCGCGCTGACCGTGGTGATGGCGACCGCCGGTTATCCCGGTCGCTATGAGAATGGTTCGGAAATCAAAGGCCTGGAGGCGGCAGGCGCGATTGATGATGTCGTTATTTTCCACGCCGGAACACGCATGAAAAATGGCAAGCTACTGGCCAATGGTGGCCGCGTACTGGGAATCACCGCGACGGCAAAAAGCGTCGCCGACGCCAAAGAACTGGCCTACAGGGCGGTCGATCTGATCGACTGGCCCGAAGGCTTCTGCCGCCGCGATATAGGCTGGCGCGCCATCGATCGTTGACCTTCAGGATAGGACAGCCCCCATGGATGACAAAATACGGATCGAACTTGAGGCGGCGGCCTTTCGCGGCCTGATCGGGCACCTGCAACAACGCACCGATGTGCAAAATATTGACCTGATGAACCTGTCCGGATTCTGCCGTAACTGCCTGTCGAAGTGGTACGCCGCGGCGGCCAGGGAACGGGACATCGAAATGACCTACGACGAGGCCCGTGAAATCGTCTACGGCATGACCTATGATGAATGGAAGCGCGACTACCAGGGCGAAGCCAGCCCCGAACAAAAATGGAAATTCGAAGACACCAAGCCCCTGCATGCCAAGATTAGCGGTCATAAATAACCACCGGGCGTATATGCGCAAACCCGGACACCTATTCGTCTGATCCGCTTAACATGGCGGCAGGCGCATATGTTGGTTGCCGCCTGGTCCCCAAACGCGGGTGCAGGTACCCGGCGAGGGTCCAGCCCGCGAATAAGCCGACAGCCGCGGCGGCAAAAACACCGGACAGCGGCACCGCCAGCAGAACCAGCCACGCGACGCCGGGGGTCAGAACACCGGAAACATCGCGAAAACTTGAATACGCCGCCGACATTTCAGTGCGCTCCGACGGTCGGACGGCCATCAAAAACGGAAGCCCGGCATAAATATCAAGCAAGATAAGAAACATCGACCCGATCATCAGCGCGCCGACGGTCAGCCAAGGCCAACCGGCAAGGAACGCCGCCATGAAAAAGGCCAGCCCACCGAACATGAAGCCAATACGCACCACGTAGCGAACCGAATGCCGCTGCGCCCACTTCAGCATGAACGGCGTCAGAAACAGCATTCCATTGCTGATAGACAGGGCGGTTCCGCCAACATTTTCGCCAAGGCCGGCTTCAATGGAAAAGACCGGAACATAAACGACATAGACCCACCAGCCACAGGACCGGAAAACCGCAAACAACCATCCGGCAATCAGCCGGGGCTGGCCGAAGAATCGCCATAAATAAGCGACCGGATTCACTGTTGCGGTTCGCATCCTGCTGATTTGTTTGCCATTTCCAAGCCGCATCCACCAGAACACACCAAGCAGAACCGTCGCCGCCGCGCCGGCCAGAACAAACGGCGCGGGTTCCCACCAATGCAGAAGCCAAACGCCCCCGGCAGGCCCCACCGTCCAGGCCAGCGCGCTGTAGAACATTCGAAGCGTCTCGCAGCGCCCCAGTTCGATACCGGCGACATAATCAAGGACATAGGCATTCAAACAAACGAAAATCGTTACCGTCGCAGCCGTGTTCATCATCAGCGAAACCACGATCATGTCGCTGGCCCCGAACACTGCCAGCAGGGCGCTTGCCATATACGTCAACGCGCCAAGCGTGTAGAGCCAGCGGCGCGGCACAAAGCGAGTCAGCCATGGCACGAGCAAACCCCAAGCCAATGAAAAAAGGCCGATCAGGAAGTAGGCTTCCGTAACCAGTCCCGAATGTTGGAAGACCCGATACATGACGATTGGGAAGACAGACACCAAAGTGCCCCGAATAATTGCTTCGGTTCCGGAAAGAATGGCGAAGCTTCGAACGCCAAGTGTCGGGGCGTGTCTGACCCATTCTGGAATGCGGCGCTGGAACATGGCATCTCGTCATCTAGGCTTTGTCCGAGTTGACCACATCTTCGCCGGCGGCGTTTTTCCAAAAACGACCTCGGCGGACCCTTTTTTTCAGATGATTGGTGTGTATGCGACAAAAGCCCACAATTCCAGGTGGCTAGCGCAGGTCCTTGAAAAACTTTTTCAGCAGGGCGCCCGCCGACGTTTCTTCCATGCCGCCGACGACTTCGGGGCGGTGATGGCAGGTTGATTGCTCGAAGATGCGGGCGCCATGATCGACGCCGCCGCCTTTGGGATCATAGGCCCCGAAATAAAGCCTCCGGATGCGCGCGAACGAGATCGCCGCCGCACACATCGGGCACGGCTCCAGCGTTACATATAAATCACAGTTTTCCAGCCGGGGAGATCCTTTGGCGGCGGCGGCCTCGCGGATCACCAGCATTTCGGCGTGCGCCGTCGGATCGTTCCGTTCCTCGGTTGCGTTGCCGGCCCAGGCTATCAGCGCGCCGCTTATGCCATCGACGATAACCGCCCCAACCGGCACTTCACCACGGTCGGCAGCGTTCCGGGCCTCCCTAAGGGCCATTTCCATGAAGGTCTGCTCCATGGGGCAAGAGTGGACCGCGCCATGATGCGGCGTCAATACCTTGCGGAACGACGGCATCGCACCTACATTCCGGTCTTATGAAAACACCTGTCATTGGCATCACGCTGGATTCGGAAGAACCGGGCGGATATTCGAAATTTCCATGGTATGCGCTACGGCAAAACTATGCCGAGGCTATCGCCAATTCCGGCGGCCTGCCGCTGGCGCTGCCGCATCGGCCCGAACTGGCGGAGCGCTATCTGGACCTGATTGACGGGGTGTTGATTACCGGCGGCGATTTCGATGTCGATCCGGCGCTGTTCGGCGACACTGTTGTCCACGAAACCGTCAAGATCAAAGACCATCGAACGAATTTTGAACTGCTCATGACCAAGGCTGCACTGGCCCGCAACATGCCGGTGCTTGGCATCTGCGGCGGCCAACAATTGCTGCATGTGATTCTGGGCGGCAAACTGATCCAGCACATTCCCGACTCCGTCCCCGACGCACTGGCCCACGAACAGCCCAACCCAAGGGACGAGGCCGGCCATTCGGTGATGATCGAACCCGGCACCTTGCTGCACCGGATCGTCGGCGAGGACAGCCTCGCCGTCAACAGCGCCCATCATCAGGCGGCACTGGATGCGCCGGAAGGTGTCGTGGCGAACGCATATGCCGCCGATGGCGTCATCGAAGGCATTGAAGCCACGGCATATGATTTCTGCCTAGGCGTTCAATGGCATCCTGAATTTGATATCTGCGAGGGTGACAAAAAAATTATCAAGGCCTTCGTCGATGCGGCCCGACAGGACGCACCATGAGCGAAACCGGACCGGAAAGAATTGCCAAGGTGATGGCGCGCGCCGGGCTGTGTTCCAGGCGCGATGCCGAACGTTGGATTACCGATGGCCGGGTTAGTGTCGATGGCCGGATGCTAACCTCACCGGCCACGACCGTCGGGCCTGAAAACAAGGTCCTGGTGGACGGCGCCCCCCTGCCCACCGCCGCCGAAACCCGGTTATGGCGCTACCACAAACCGCCGGGACTTGTGACCAGCCACAGCGACCCACAGGGCCGCCCAACCGTATTTGAACGGCTTCCCAAGGGAATGGGGCGGGTGATTTCGGTCGGCAGGCTCGATCTCAATTCCGAAGGCCTGTTGCTGCTGACCAATGATGGGGAACTGGCCCGCCGCCTGGAACTGCCGGCGACCGGCTGGCAGCGACGTTACCGGGTGCGCGCCTATGGCGTCGTCAACGAAGACCGCCTCGCCGCCCTTGCCAACGGCGTCACCGTCGCCGGGGTTAAATACGGCGCCATCGATGCCACGCTGGAGAGCACGGCCGGACGTAATTCCTGGCTGAATGTGTCCTTAAGCGAAGGCAAGAACCGCGAAATCCGCAAGGTACTGGAACACCTCGAGTTGAGCGTCAACCGACTGATCCGCGTTTCCTATGGGCCGTTTCACTTGGGCAAGATGGGCCGTGGCGAAGTCCTGGAGGTCTCCGGCAAAATATTGCGCGACCAGCTTGCAGCGGCCAGCGGCGAACACACCGACGGACCGGCCGCCGCCAAGGGCGATTTTCGAGGCAAGGGCTGGGCGAAAAGCGCCAAGAAACCAACCCGCAACAAACCGGGCTGGAAGCCGACCGGGAAAAAAGGCATCGCCAGGGACGCCAAACCCGCAAAGCCGCGCCGGTCATGAGGATCGTCGGTGGCCGCCTTCGGGGTCGCGCCCTTTCGGCCCCGCGCGGGTTGGATGTGCGCCCGACGTCCGACCGCGCCCGTGAAGGCGTGTTCAACATTCTCGCCCATTCCATCGATTGGCCCGGTTTTGACGGTATTACCGCGCTCGACGTGTTTTCCGGCACGGGTGCCTACGCACTCGAGGCGATCTCCCGTGGCGCCGCACATGGCGTGTTCATCGACAACGATATCAACTCACTGAAATGCGCCAAGAGCAATGCCGGGGCCTGCGGCGAAGCGCGCAATATCAGCGCGTTGAAACTGGATGCCTGCCGCCTGCCGCCACCGCCACGGGCGGCGAAAACGCCGGCGGCACTGGCTTTTCTAGATGCGCCCTACAAGCGGAATTTGACCGGCGCCGCGCTGCTGGGGCTGGGCCACAAGGGCTGGCTTGCCCCGCAGGCAATTGTCGTCGTCGAAGTCGCCGTCGACGAAGAAATCCCACTCGCCGCTGGATACGAACCGCTGGATGAAAGATCCTATGGCGCGGCCCATATCGCCTTTTTCAGGTATCGATCCGCCGCGGCGCCTGGCTAACGTTAACGCATTAACTACATAACGCTTTTGTATTAGAATAATTTCATACTTAATGTCAGTGCTAATTGTACATATTTATCCGGTAAAAAAAGAATATTCAAAGCGACGAATTGTCACCATGATGAGAAGGCAAACGATAACAACGTGAGTCCATAGCTATGTCCGACAAGCCACTCTTCATTTTAATTTGTTCGCAAGAACACGAGAAAATTCAGATGGCCGCGATGATGGCGTCCGTCGCCGCCGTATCGGAAACTCCGGTGCATGTCTTCGTCTCCATGGGGGCTATTTACGCCTTCCAGAAGGGCCTTGCCGATGACGCACGGTATCAGGGGGGGGCCTTTTCCGACGTTCTGAAAGACAAAAAAGCCCCCGACGCCATGCTGCTGTTCGAACAGGGCAAAGAACTCGGCGATATGACCCTCCATGCCTGTTCCATGGCACTCGACGTATTGGGCTGGCAGGAAGATGACCTTGTCGATAACCTGTTTGACGGTTCCATGGGGCTGACGAAATACCTGTCAGACGCCGAACAGGGACAACTCGTAACCTTGTAGACACCACAGTTGACTGATTAAATGGAGAGTCCACCATGGCCGAAAGAAAACTCATCGACGCCCGCGGCGCGTTCTGCCCGGGGCCGCTGATGGAACTGATAGCGACATTGAAACTGGTCGAGATCGGTGACGAAATCGAAGTCCTGTCGACCGATAAGGGAACGGCTATGGACGTTCCCGAATGGGTTGCCAAGGTCGGCCATGAAATGGTTGGCACCGAAGACAAGGGCGATCACTGGAGCGTCGTCGTCCGTAAAGCCAAATAATATCGCGACCCCAAAAAGGCCCGCAAAGAGGCCCGGAACACTATTTTTGTCCAAAACAACACAACGGGAGGAAACCATGTCAAACAGAATACTGATCGTCGGGGGCGGTCTGGCGGGAACGATTATCGCCAACGGTTTGTGCCGCCAACTCGGCAAGGAACTCAGAACCGGTAAAGTTTCGATCAGCATGATCGGTACGTCGGATCAACACATGTACCAGCCGGGATTGCTGTATGTGCCGTTCGGCAAGATTCGAGAGGCCGAATTGTTCCGCGATCAACGCAAGGTTCTTGATCGCCGCGTGCCTTATCACATTGATCCGGCGACTAACATCGATGTCGACGCCCAGAAGGTCACGACCCAATCGGGCAAGATTTATGAATACGACTATCTGGTGATCGCCACTGGTTCGCGCCTGATGCCGCAAAATATCCCCGGCATGGAAGAAGGCGCACACTGGTTCTACGACCTGGAGGGCGCCCGCAAAATGCGTGACGCACTCACCGAATTCGATGGTGGAAAGATCATCGTCAACGTCAACGCACCGCATAAGTGCCCGGTGGCGCCGGTCGAAATCACCTTCATGCTGTACGATTTCCTCAACGACAAAGGCCTGATGGACAAGACCGAAATCACCTACACCTACCCGATCGGCCGTCTGCATGCCCTGGAACCGGTTGCCGAATGGGCGAAACCGGCAATGGACGAATACGGAATCAAATACGAAACCTTCTTCAATACGAAGGAAGTCGATCCCGTTGGCAAGACCATCACATCGGAAGAAGGCGTCACCCTGCCCTACGACATGTTGGTAACAATCCCGCCGCACAACGGTGCCGAAGTGATCACGGATTCGGGCCTTGGCGATGGCGGTTGGGTCCCGACCGACAAAAAGAAGCTACTGCGTGAAGGATCCGATAACGTCTTCATCTGCGGCGATACCACCAATATCCCCATTTCGAAAGCCGGCTCGACCGCGCATTTCGAAGCCGATACCGTGATCGACAATCTGGTCTCGCTGTTGACCGAAGGGCGCTGGGCACGGGACTACGACGGCAAGGTCTTCTGTTTCGTCGAAACCGGCATGAAGACCGGCACCTATGTCTGGTTCGATTACACGACGCCGCCCAATCCCGGTGCGCCGTCGCAAATGATCCACTGGTTCAAACTCGCGTATAACCGCCTGTACTGGTTATCCGCCCGTGGCCTGCTGTAGGGAGGAACGGTAATGTCCGATACTAATCCCCAGGCCGACATCGTTCGGCTGACGCAAGCGGCGAGAGAGTCGTTAACCGATTCCATGGTCGAGCGCCTGTCCATAACCGGGGGCAACGCCCTGGAAGTGGTTGATCGCCTGAACGATGAAGATACCCGCGACGCGGTAATGTCACTGATCGACAAACTCACCGATATGCACCGTAGCGGCGCCATGGATACCTTGTTCGAAACCGTAACGCTGCTACATGGCGCCAGAAGCGCCATGACCGATAGCATGATCGAGCGTTTGTTCATCTTCGTCGAGCATATGATGAACAATCTCGCCAACGAGGAAGTCGCGGCCATGGCCCACAATGCCAGAATGGCGATGGACGAAGCGGTCGATGAAACCCGGTCCAGACCGAAACCCACCGGTGGTCTGCTATCAACCATCAGCATGCTGACCAAACCGGAAACCCAAAAGGCCCTGCAATTCATGCTGGCCTTCGCCTGCAAGATGCAGGCGCATTCGGTCGGCGAGGAAGATCAGATGTAACCGTCGCGGTCTACGCATCAAATTATGCCGCGTCCGGCCTGAACCTCCGGACGCGGCATTTTTCTTACCGCGGTGCGTTGCGCACGTAGCCTTCGACCTTGTACCGTACGTCGTGACTCTTGTGGCGTTCCGGGCGAGGTGCAAAGTCCCAATCCCAGAACCGGCGACTGGTGCCAAGCTGTATCGGCACGGTCACGCCCATCAGCGGATCCCGGCGAGACAGCACATCGCCGCTCGCAAGCGTCTGGTGTTCGACTTCGGTAATCAGGCAGACAGCACCCGGAAAATCGACCAACGCCGCCAGATGGCCTTCGATCAGGGTTTTTGCCAACACCGACAAACCCGCCGCCGAATGCTTGCCGGCGCGCCCGGCGAATTCCACGGGGATCACCGGCAACTGGCTGACCACGTTGGCGGAAACCACAAGATCGGCGCCGTCCAGCGGCAAATCCGGGTTCGGCAGCGGCAGCGGCGTCGATTCCTTCACCTGGCGGTACATGGGTTCCACGACACTGGCAATGTCGTGTTGCAGCAGGTCTACATTGTCAAACCCGGCGACAACCTTGCGGACGCCGGGCATATGCAGGATATCGACCAGCACGACGTGCTCGAATAATTCGGACAGTTCCTGCAGTGGAATATCGAACAACAGTCCCGACCCAAGCACCACCGCCCGGCGCCTTTTCGGGCATGATCGTGCGGCTTCGACGATCAGGTCGCGGCTGGCCTCCAGATGCGGCGACCAGTATTCCTGACAGCGCCGCTGACGCGCCGCCAGCCCGATCATCTCTTTCAGATACCCCATTTCCCGAACAGGGCGCGGGCACGGTGTGCTCAGGTACTTGAAAAATTCAACCAGCATGGGCCCTTTGGATCACATTATTTGCTTATCTGCGACCGAACAGTTTCTCGATATCGGCCCGTTTCAATTCTACATAGGTCGGCCGGCCATGGCTGCACTGGCCGGAATGGGGGGTCGCCTCCATTTCCCTGAGCAGGGCGTTCATTTCCGCCGTATTGAGTCTGCGACCGGCGCGGACACTGCCATGGCAGGCCATTTTCGCCGTCACATCGCCAAGCCGGTCTTTCAGCGCCAGCGCCTCGTCGCTTTCCGCCAGATCATCGGCCAGATCGCGAATCAGCCCCTGAATATCGCTTTCTCCCAGCAGGGCCGGGCTTTCCCGCACGACGACGGCACCGGCGCCGAAGGCTTCAATCACCAGCCCCAGTTCCAACAGTTCGTCGGCGCGCGCGATCAGGCGTCCGGCCGCTGTTTCATCCAGTTCGACCACTTCCGGGATCAACAGGCCCTGACGCGCAACACCGCCTTCTTCCAACCCGCGTTTAAGGCGTTCCTGAACCAGCCGTTCGTGGGCCGCATGCTGATCCACCACGACCAGGCCATCGGCCGTCTCGGCAATGATATAGGTCTCATGCAGTTGCGCGCGCGCCACCCCCAACGGATAGTCGGCCAGCCGCTGGTCGGCACCGGCGGCGGGTTCCGTGGCACGGGCCTCCAGCGGCGCTTCCAGACCGCGCAAGCGTTCCGTTTCGCCGGGTCCGCCCGCCAGTGGCATATGGAAACCAATGGCCCGTTCAGCCAAACCATGGCCGACGTATCCGGCACTCGATGCGCCACGGCCCATCGGCAGCACACCGGGCCGAAAGGCGCCGAGCGCGCTATCGGATACGCTGCTCGAGGCCCGATGCCCGGCCCCGGCGAGCGCGTGTTTGATGGCACTGACGATCAGGCCGCGCACCAGTCCGGCCTCACGAAAGCGCACCTCGGTCTTCGCCGGATGCACGTTGACGTCGACATCACCGCTCGGGATATCCAAAAACAACGCCACCAACGGGTATCGGTCCGATGCCAGAAAATCGCGATAAGCCCCCCGCAGCGCACCGAACAGCAGTTTGTCGCGAACCGGGCGACCATTGACGAACAGGAATTGCAAGGCCGCATTGCCGCGATTGAGCGTCGGCAAACCGGCATAGCCGGTCAGGCGCAGGCCTTCGCGTTCGGCATCGATAAGCAGCGCATTATCGGCGAATTCCCGACCCATGATGGCACCCAACCGCCGCAGTCTGGAATCCAGCAGATCGCCCTGTCCGGGCGGCATGTCAAGGCGACGTCGGTCGCCATCGTTCAGGGTGAAACCAATTTCCGGGTGGGCCATTGCCAGCCGGTTGATGATTTCGACACAATGCGCCAATTCGGTGCGTTCCGCCTTGAGGAACTTCAGGCGTGCCGGGGTGGCAAAAAACAAGTCGCGGATTTCAATACGTGATCCCGTCGGGTGGGCCGCCGGTTCCGGCTCGCCGGTAAGCCCGCCTTCGACCGTCAACATCCAGGCGCTATCGGCATCAGCGGTGCGACTTGTTAGGGCCAGGCGGCTGACGGCGCCGATCGAGGCCAGCGCCTCGCCACGGAACCCGAGGCTGGAAATCTTCAGCAAGTCGTCGTCCGGCAGTTTCGATGTGGCGTGACGTTCAACGGCCAGCGTCATTTCCCCAGGCGCCATGCCGCATCCGTCATCGGTGATCGATATCAGATTACGACCGCCGTCGCGGACGACAATATCAATCCGCGTGGCCCCGGCATCGATGGCGTTTTCAACCAGTTCCTTGACGGCGGAGGCCGGTCGTTCGACAACCTCACCGGCGGCGATGCGGTTAACGACGGTTTCCGGCAGTCTGCGAATGCTCATTCCGTAGTACTCATCTTCGCCAAATATTCCCGGGCTCGAACCTTGCCTTGTTCGACGGCGGGTTGGTCGAACGCATCGACGCCAAGCAGGTGAGCCGCGATCATGGTTTCCAGCATGAAATGCATGAGTAGCCCGCCCATAACCTTTTCATCCAGCCGGGCGCACGAGACCATCCGCGTCGGGCAACCATTGGCCGCCAGCGTCGCCGCCGTCGCCCGTTGTTCGGCGTCCATCAAATCCCCCATGGTGTGGCCCTTCAAATAAGCCAGCGAGGGATCGTTTTCGATGCCGGTGCCGATATCGCCGCCCGTACCCGCGACATCGAGAAGTATCAAGGTAAACATCTTGTCACGCGGCCCGTCCAGGTAGAGCTGCAACTGGCTGTGCTGATCGGTGGCACCGACGGCCCGGATCGGTGTGGTTCCCTGACCGCCCTTGCCCAGGCTTTCCGCCCACAGTTGCTGATACCAACTCCCGAAGCCGGACAACCGGTCAATATACGGCATGATGACGGTGTTGCCGGCCCGGCCCTCGCGCAGCAGACCGATGCTTATGGCCGCACCGACGGCGGGCGGGCAATCGCCGGGATCGGTCGCCGCCAGCGCCGCATCGAGAACGACCGCCGCACCGGCCCGCACGGCGTGGCCATCAAGTCCGGCAATCATTGCCGGCAGCATCCCGACCAGCGACAGAACCGAAAAACGGCCGCCGATCCCGGGGTGATGATCCAGCGCCGTCAGGTTCCATGCAGCTCCCAGGCGGCGCAGCGCATTATCACCCGGTTCGGTGATGATGATAACATGATGACTAACAGCATCCTTGCCGACGGTGGAGATCAGGGCATCCAGACAAATCAAGAACTGCGAGATCGTTTCCGCCGTGCCGCCGGATTTGGATATGACAATAAAACCCGTCCGCGCGAGATCGTGCGCCGCGAACAGGGCGTCGAAAGTGTCGGGATCGATATTATCCATAAAGTGTAGCCTCGGCGCACCGGATCGGGGCCCAAAACCCCGATCGGCTAATTGGCAGACGGTCTGACCGCCCAGGCTGGAGCCGCCGGTACCGAGGATTACCACGTGATCAAAATCGCGGCGGCACCGCTCGACGACCGGCTTCAGAATATCCAGATCGGCTGTATCGCCCGGCAATTGCAGCATCGGCAGGATATTGTCGCGGTGAGCAGCCCGAATTTCGTCCAACGCCGCCGCCGTCAGCTTCAAGGCGGCGCTGTAGGCGCCTTCGCCAAGCCCACCATCACCGATGGCGGCGGCAAAACAATCCCTCGTTTCATGACGATAAAGCATGGCGGTGGTCGCTCCCCTGTCCGAATCCTTATTCGCTGACAGATTAGCCCATCAAATGCCGGACGACCATTGTTGACACCTGCGGGGTCAAGGGGTGCTTTTGAGGCCCTTGGGCTGGCCGACGACGACGACGGTCAGGCTGTCGGCATCCAGCAGTTTTTTCGCCAGCCGGTTGACCTGATTCAGCCTGACCGCTTCGACCAGACCGTTGCGCCGTTCCAGATAATCAAGGCCAAGCGCCTCGACCTGCACGGAAACCAGAATCGCGGCAATGTTGCCGCTTGAGGTAAAACGCAGTGGATAGTTTCCGGTCAGGTAGGTCTTGGCATCGGCCAGTTCCGCCGCGGTGACACCGTGCTCGGACATTTTTCGCCATTCATCCTTGAGAACGCTCAAGGTTTCGACGACCCGACCGTTGGCGGTGCCGCCACTACCGGTAATCAACGCGCTATGGTCCATTGGATACAAATAACTGCCGATGGAATAGGCGAGCCCCCGTTTCTCCCTGATTTCATCATAAAGCCTGGAGGTAAACCCGCCGCTGCCAAGAATATGGTTAAGGACATAGGCCGTGAAAAAATCCGGATTGTTACGTTTCAAGCCTCGCTGGGCAAAGACGATGGCGCTTTGAGGTATCGCCATGTCGATAACCTGTGTCCGACCATCGGCCTTGGCGTTGACCTCGGCAATATCAAAGGGGGCCGCCTTTGCCGGCAGGGCGCCGAATATCTCGTCGAGCCTTTGGCCCAGCTCGGTCGCGGTGATATCGCCGACAACACCGATATAAAGATTGTCGCGGGCCAGCCTGCGAGACACAAACCCCCGCATATCATCGGCGGTGATGCCGCCGATCGTCTCTACCGTCCCGTCAACAGGCCTGCCGTAGGGGTGGTTTGGGTATAGCATTTTCGACAATGCCCGCGCGGCGATAACGTCCGGGTCTTCCTGATCCCGCCTGAGCCCCGAAAGGAATTGCGACCGTAAACGACTGACCGGTTCGGCGTCAAAGCGCGGATTGCTCAGCGCCATGCGCAACAAATCAAAGGCCTGATCGCTGTTTTTCGTCAGTGTTTTAAGGGTACCGGAAAAAGTGTCGCGCCCGGCGCCGAAATGCAGCCTGATCGACAGATCCTGCAATCGGCGCTGAAATGCCTGGCTGTCGAGGTCACCCGCGCCTTCGTCGATCAAGGTCGAGGTCATTTTGGCCAGGCCTTCCTTGCCGACCGGGTCAAGCGACGCCCCGCCGCGGAAAGCGAACCGCATGGACACAATGGGAATGGTCGCATCATGGACCAGCCAGGCGGTGATACCGCCGGGACTGACGACCGCTTCAATATTAACGAATTTGCCGTTTTTTGTCGCCGCCGCGAAAGCCGGCGTCGCCGCGGCCAGCAGCAAAAGCACAGTCAGCCGAAAGAGTACCGCCATCATCAACCCTTCCCGGCAGATTGAAGAACCGCGGTCACCGAAGGTCGCCCCTTGATGACGGCGCGCGCCGCGGCATTGACCGCTTCGGTGGTGACGGCTTCGATCCGATCCGGCCAACTTTCAACATCGTCAATGGTCCGGCCGGAAGCCAGCGCGGCCCCCAATACGTGAGCACCGGTGGCAAGAGAATCAAGCGCGTAAACGGCCTCCGCCAGCACCCGCGTTTTAGCCCGCGCGACATCCTTATCGGCGACGCCTTTATCTATAATTTTCGCTACCTCGGCCTCTACGGCCGCCTGTAATTTGCCAATCGATACGCCCGGTCGGGGCGCCGCGTAAAACGTAAAGCGACCCGGCCCCAGGCCACTGGCGTCGTAATTGGCCCCGGCGGAAATCGCCAACTTCCGTTCAATCACCAACGAACGATAGAGCGGGCCGGACGATCCGCCGCCAAGAACCTCGGCCAGAATTTCAAGGGCATCGGCATGTTCGACGCCCGGCCCGCCCATTATCGGGGTTATCCGGGATGGTGCCAGATAAATGCGCTGCCACGATGGTTGGCGAACCCTGGCGCTTTTCAATTCAACCCGGCGCGACGCCGACTGCGGCGGCTCCATCGGCCGGTGCCGCACCATTTTGGGACGGCCCGGCACCTTGCCATACGTCCGTTCGGCCATGGGCTTCAATTGTTGCGCGGTAATGTCACCGGCGACAACCAGAATGGCGTTGCCCGGATAGTACCAGCGTTTATAAAAATCGCGCAGATCGGCGACCGTCAGCGCCTTGATTTCATGTTCCCAGCCGATCACCGGCTGACGATATGGATAATTCAGAAACAACGCCGCGTTGACGTGTTCCCCCAGAATGGATCCCGGATCATTGTCGGTTCGCATGCGGCGCTCTTCCAGCACCACCAGACGCTCGGTATCGACCTCTTTGCGATCGAAGAGCAGGTTGGACATGCGGTCCGCTTCCAGCCCCATCATCAGTTCCAACCGGTCAGCGGCCACCGTCTGGAAATACGCCGTGTAATCAAGCGAGGTAAAGGCGTTTTCCGATCCGCCGTTGCGTGCCACAATACGGGAAAAATCGCCTGTTTTATGCTTTTTTGTGCCCTTAAACATCAAATGTTCGAGCAGATGGGCGACGCCGCTTTTGCCCGGCGGTTCGTCGGCCGAGCCGGCCTTGTACCAGACCATATGGGTGACCACCGGCACTCGATGATTGGGGATCACAACCACCTGAAGGCCGTTCTTCAGGGTGAATGTCTGCGGATTGAAGAGACCATGGCCGGCTCGCGCCGGGCCACCCGGCGCCCAGACAACTACCGCTACCAGCACACCAAACAGGAAGGATCGTATTCTCATGATGACAGGGACTTTAAAGGAAATTAAAAGGATCGCACATCAAGTTAACGTGATGCAAAAAACGCGTTGGAAGCACAATGCCGCGTCAGTTAAACAGACTGCCCCAAAAGCCCTTGCTTCTGCCGTCTTTCCGTTCAGATTGCCCCCCGCCACTACGCACGATCGTGGGGGCTTGCTCGGCGACGGCATCGCCGTTGGCCTTTATCGACCGCAGGCGCTGCGCCTCAACGCTGGGGTTAATCACGACCCCCTTCAAATTCTGGTTTTTCCGCCAGAACAGGATGCTATCGATGAAGCTTTCATCGCTACCGCCAGACAGCAAGAACGTCTCCCGATTGACCAAGGTGCGAATTCCGGGCTTGGTCTGATCGACACCAGCCTGCTTCAACAACGCCAACATACCAGGGCTCAGGCTTTTATCGCCTGTCGGGGCCGCCGCGGCGGCGGTGCTGTTTCCCAGAAGGGCTTTCTCGGCATCATTGCGCGGCGCCACCACCTGCGGCCGGTCGGCCCCCGGCTGCGGCGGTCGCAGCCCGAAGCCGGGCGGCATGCTCAGCGGCGCACGAGAATAGACGGCAAATTCATCCGGTGCCTGCTTCTGCTCGCCGAAAACCGAACGTGGACTATCGCAGGCGCTGGTCAGGCCGACGGCTGCGAAGGCCACGATAAATAGAATTTCTTTTTTCATTCCAAGGGTCCGTGTGATCCTGATTTCACTCACCCGTCTAATTTATTCCTATCGGGGCCGCTAAACAAGGAATCAACGACAAGAATAACCGCACCGATGCTGATTCCTGCGTCAGCGATATTAAAGGCCGGCCAGTGATAGCCCGCCACATGGATATCCAGGAAGTCGGCAACCGATCCATAATTGAACCGGTCAATGACATTTCCAATCGCCCCGCCGATCACCGATCCAAGGGCCAATGCCATTGTCAGCGTTTCCGACCGCAACAGCCAAACCACCAAAAAACAGACGATAGCCAACGCCACCAACGGCAGGACCCAGTCGTTCAGGGGAGAATCGGAATTGAACAAACCGAAGCTGACGCCCCGGTTCCAGCCCATGACAAGGTTGAAGAACGGCGCCACCGGAATAACCCGCGGCGGCTGCATGACCGAAGAAACGATCCACCATTTGCTGATCTGATCGAACACCAGAACGAACACGGCCATCCCGAAACCAAATCGACGCGCACGCGAGACCATCATGGCTTAAGCCTCATTGGCGGCGGGTGCCGGGAAATGAGCCGCGGCATCGGCGCATCGCGGGCAGGCATCCGGATGTTCTGGATGACGGCCGACATCCTCAAGAACCTTCCAGCAACGCTGACATTTTTTGCCCTCCGCCAGCCTTGGAACGACACCAAGCCCCGGCACGTCATCCAGCCTGAAGGCCGTTTCAGGTGCCTCGCCATCGACAAATTCGACACCGGAGGTGATAAACAAATCGGCCAGTTCGCCTTGTCCCATGCCGGCAACGGCCTCCCGGTACGGGGCCTCGGCGTAAACGATCGGTGAGGATTGCAGGCTGGAACCAATGCGCTTTTCGGCGCGTTCGACTTCAAGCGCGCCGGTGACGACGCGCCGAAGACGGCGAACGGACGACCATTTTTCGGCCAGCGCATCGTCGCGCCATTCATCGGGCACATCGGGGAACAGCCGCATATGAACGCTTTCAATCTCACCGGGGTTCCGTTCCAGCCAGGCTTCTTCGGCGGTAAAACAGATGAACGGCGCCAACCATGCCGTCAGGCAGTTGAAGACTTCGTCCAGCACCGTACGGGCGGCGCGCCGGTTGATGGAATCGGCGCGATCACAATACAGGCTGTCCTTGCGCACATCGAAATAGAACGCCGACAAGTCATGGGCGCAGAAATTATGTAACTCGGTAAACAGCGTATGAAACTGGAAGCTTTCACAGGATTCGCGCAGCAGGGCATCCATTTCCCACAGGCGATGCAGAACCCAGCATTCCAGTTCCGGCATCTGCGAGCGCGTCACCCGCTCGCTTTCGTCGAAGTCGTTCAGATTGCCCAGCAGGAAACGCAACGTGTTGCGCAACCGGCGATAGACATCCGTATGACTTTTGATGATTTCCTGACCGATACGCAGATCTTCGGAATAATCCGACCCGACCACCCACAAGCGCAGAATATCGGCGCCGTTAACGTCAACGATATCCGTCGGCAACACCGTGTTGCCAAGGGACTTCGACATCTTGCGACCGTCTTCAGCCATGACAAACCCGTGGGTCAGCACCGCATCGTACGGGGCCCGGCCGCGGGTGCCGCAAGATTCCAGCAACGACGAATGGAACCAGCCGCGATGCTGGTCCGATCCTTCCAGATATAGCGAGGCCGGCCATTGCAGGTCGTCACGGGCTTCCAGCACGAAAGCGTGGGTGCAGCCGGAATCAAACCAGACATCAAGAATGTCGGTGACCTGATCGAAGTCTTCGATCTTGTGGTTGTCGCCCAGGAAACGTGACGGGCTTGATGCGAACCAGGCATCGGCGCCTTCGGCGCTGACCGCTTCGACGATCCGTTCCAGCACGTCGGGATCGCGCAGCGGTTCGCCACTTTCCTTGTTGACGAACACGGTGATCGGCACGCCCCAGGTGCGCTGGCGCGAAACGCACCAGTCCGGCCGCTGTTCGATCATGCCGCCAAGCCGGTTGCGGCCGCGTTCGGGGATAAAGCGGGTTTCCTCAATGGCTTTCATGGCCTTGGCGCGCAGGCCGTTCTTTTCCATGGAAATGAACCACTGTGGCGTGTTGCGGAAAATCAGCGGCGCTTTCGAACGCCACGAATGGGGGTAACTGTGCGTCAACTTGCCGGATGCCAGCAGGCCGCCGCATTCCGTCAGCGATTCAACCACCGCCTTGTTGCCGGGATAGTACGGCTTGTCCTTGGTGCCGATTGCCATCACCTGGATGCCGGCGAACAGGCCGACATGGTCATGAAATGTGCCGTCGGCGGCGACCGTGTCGGGAACCGGTATGCCATTGGCCATGCCCAGTTCCCAGTCATCCGCGCCGTGCCCCGGTGCGATGTGGACGAACCCGGACCCGGTATCGATTTCGACAAACCCGGCGGCCAACATCGGCACGTCGTAGCCGTAATAGTCATCCAGGCCATGCAACGGATGCCGACACACGGTGCCGGCCAGTTCGGAGCCCTTCAGGCGATGGGTTACTTCGTGGTCCGCGATACCGGCGGCCCGACAAACGTCGCCAATCAAAGCTTCGGCGACGACAATAACCTCGCCCGCCCGCGCCTGACTGCCGTCGTCGCATTCGAGGACTTTCAACACGACATAATCAACGTCGTCACCAAAAGCGACGGCGCGGTTGCCGGGGATGGTCCACGGTGTCGTGGTCCAGATCACGACGCTGGCGCCTGCCAGTTCCGAAACCGGAGAGTCGGCAACCGGGAAGCGCACGAAAATGGTCGTCGATACGTGATCGTGATATTCGACTTCGGCTTCCGCCAACGCGGTTTTCTCGACAATCGACCACATCACCGGCTTGGCGCCCTTGTAGAGCGAGCCGTCCATCAGAAATTTGCCAAGCTCTCGAACGATCTGCGCTTCGGCGGCATAGGCCATGGTGGTGTAGGGATTATCCCAGTCGCCAACAACGCCCAGGCGCTTGAACTGCCGGCGCTGTTCATTGATCCAGTATTCGGCGAAGTCGCGGCATTCCTGACGGAATTCGACAATCGGCACGTCATCCTTGTCCTTGCCTTCGGCGCGATATTTTTCTTCGATCTTCCATTCAATCGGCAGGCCGTGGCAATCCCAGCCGGGAACGTAGTTGGAATCCTTACCCAGCATTTGCTGCGAACGGGAAATGACGTCCTTCAGGATCTTGTTCAGGGCGGTGCCGGTGTGCAGATCGCCGTTGGCGTAGGGCGGGCCATCATGCAGGATGAATTTTTCGCGGCCCTTACCGGCTTCGCGCTGGCGATGGTAGATTTCCATCCGTTGCCAGCGTTCCAGGGTTTCAGGTTCGCGTGTCGCCAGTCCGGCCTTCATGGGAAAGCCGGTTTTCGGCAGAAAAAGGGTCGATTTGTAGTCAACGCTCATCGGGCAAAGCTCACAGGTCTAAACATTAATGATCCAGAAAAAAACGACTATCCCCTCGCCTCACCGGACCGCTTTAGCCGGTGGCGGGGGTCAGATAATTCGCTGAGGCGCGGCCAGCGAAAAGCCCTGATCTTTGAACGAATATGACATGGCCGGGACTATAAAAGCCGGACCGGAAAAAGGCAAGCCGGCACGGCGCATCACCCTAAGCCAGAATAGCCCGTGCCCGCAGGCCATCGGCGGCAATTTGTGCCTTCAATTCATCCAGCCCGTCAAATTTCCGTTCCGGGCGCAAATAATCGATCAGCGCGACCCGCAAGTGCCGATTATAAAGATCGCCGTCGAAATCGAACAAATGTACTTCCAGCACCGGATCTTCGCCGTCGAAAGTCGGGCGAATACCTAAATTGGCAACACCGTCGCGCCAGACCGTATCGGCTCCTTCATCGATGCCCGCCCGGACGGCGTACACGCCCCGCGCCGGGCGCTGATATTCGCCCAGATGCAGGTTGGCCGTCGGAAAGCCGATGGTCCGACCGCGTTGATCGCCCGGTTCGACCCGGCCTTCGATTTCAAACGGACGGCCGAGAACCCTGGCCGCACCGACCGGATTTGCCGCCGCCAGATATTTTCGCACGCGGGTCGATGAATAAACGATCTCGCCATCATCGACGGCACTGACACACGTGAAGTCGAACCCGTGTTCCTTGCCCTTGTGCAACAGCAAGTCGCAATTGCCGACCCGCTTGTTACCAAAGACGAAATCGTACCCCGACACGACATGCCTGGCGGCCAGACCATCGATCAAAACCTGAGCGATGAAATCATCGGCCGACAAACGGGCGAAATCAGGGTCGAAATGCAGCACAAACAGGGCATCGACACCCAGTTCTTCTATTTGCCGGGTCTTGATTCGGAACGGAGTTAACCGGAATGGGCCGCCATCCGGGTTGAACACCTCGCGCGGGTGCGGCTCGAACGTCAACACGGCCCACGGAATGCCGGCATCGCGGGCGATGCGGCCGGCCTCGCGGATGACCGCCTGATGCCCCAGATGGATGCCGTCGAAATTGCCAATGGCGACGGCAGACCCTTTTACGTCAGCGGGCAGGTTTTCGAAGTGTCGATAAATATGCATAGCGGCGGGAACGGGTCCGTTATTCCGAAGAGCGGGACGGCACCATGACCGTAGCTTCACCGTCGATCACCGTTTTACCATCGACCATGCAGACCGTTTTTAGCTCAACGAACTTCCTCTCTGGAATCAACTTCATCACGGTCACCCTGGCGGTTACCGTATCGCCGGACTTGACCGGCGCCTTGAACCGAAGGGCTTGGCTGACGTAGATACAGCCCGGGCCGGGAAGCTTGGTTCCGATGATCGTCGAAATAAAACTGGCCGTCAGCATGCCATGGGCGATGCGTCCCTCGAACAGGGTCGCGGCGGCGAATTCGTGATTCAAGTGGACCGGGTTGATATCGCCGGAAATCCCCGAGAACATGACGATATCGGCGTCCGTGACCGTCTTGCCATAGACATCACTCATGCCCTCTTTCATGTCTTCAAAATAGTACCCATGCAATTCGGCATTGGAAACGCGCGTATTTGGCATTGAAATGTCCCGTCGCAAAATAAGAAGCGCCGCCGCGGATCAAAACCCGCAGTTGTGCAGCGCACAAAAAAGCCTGGCCGGAATGTACTGCATTTGCGGGCGGTCACACAACATAATGATCCTTCCGGGTGGACCAAGTCGGCTTTTCCTGTAACGTGCAAGTGAAAGCATTATAAAGATTGGACACCCGATGCCCGGAAAACATCGCCGCCTGACCGCCCTGTTCGGCCTGCTGGGGCTTATCCTGTGGTCACCGCCGAGTGCGCTTGCCGGCGAAACCCTGAAGCTGGAAATGCCGATCCACTGCACGCCCGGTCAAGATTGCTGGATCGTCAATTACGTCGATACGGACCCGTCCAAGGCCGTTAGCGACTACACCTGCGGCAAGGCGTCCTATGACGGCCACAAAGGTATCGACATCGCCATCCGTGATGCCGCACGCATGCGCAAGGGGGTGCCGGTCTACGCGTCGGCGGCAGGCATCGTGCGCGGCGCCCGGAGTACCATGAAGGACATCGACGTCACCCGGAACGGTGGTCGCCAATCGGTCGCCAAGAAGGAGTGCGGCAACGGCGTCCTGATCGATAATGGCAACGGCTGGACGACCCAGTACTGCCACATGTTGAAGGGCAGTATCGTCGTTCGCCGCGACGACACCGTCGCCACCGGCCAACGACTGGGGCTGATCGGGCTGTCGGGCCTGACCCAATTCCCGCACATCCATCTTCAGGTCAAATACAAGGGCAGGATCGTCGATCCGTTCATCGGCATAGAGGGAAAAAACGGCTGCGGAGTGGGAAAATCTCCGCTGTGGAGCGCCGCCGCGCTGGCCGCCATGCCCTACCGGCCGACGGCTATTTACAATGCAGGTTTTGCATCCGCGGCACCCAACCCGCACTTCGCCCGCGGCGGACTGTACGCCGAAAAATTCCTGCTCGATACGGCGCCGGCGATGGCGCTGTGGGCCGATATGTTCTGGATCAAGGCGGGTGACAAGATGACATTTCTGATGACCGGTCCGAAAGGACACACGGTCATCAGCCATGCCGCGAGCCTGAAAAAAACACAGGCTCGCCGCTTCGCTTTCGCCGGCGTGCGGCGCAAGGGCAAGACCTGGCAGAAGGGAACCTACACCGGGAGAATCAGCCTGATCCGGCCCGCTACCGGTGAAACGTTCTCGGTCCTCAGGACCATCGACGTCAACTAGAAAGTCTTTATTTCAGACCGGTCCGACGGCGCACCAACTGCGGCGAAGAGCGCATGGAAATATACCCCTTCCTGGATTTCGGTTTCGCCTTGACCCGGCTTTCGTTTTCGTCCGGATCGTGGCCCACCTTAGCCTGGGGGGGCGTCGTCTTGAGAAAATCATCGGCCTCGAACAGGGCCGAGCTGTGGCGCCGGTTGGCGCAGCGGATCTCGATCAGGCGCAGCGTGCTTTTCACTGTCGGATGCCGGTTCGGCACCGCCAGCCCGGCCAGCAAATGCTGGCGGGCGATCGATTTCAGGTTTTTCTCGATATCGGCGTATTCTTGCCTCGGTTCGCACCAACGGACATAGGCGGCCAGAGTCCAGGGATGCGCCGGCAGCGGGCTTAGCCCTCGCGGCTGGCACCAGCGTTTAAAATCGCTCCAGGCTTTTCCCAACAACAATGACGACAATTGCGCGCATCCAGTCTGTCTTTATAACAAACAGACAATAGCCCCTTCGTCGTCTTTAGAACAGTCCGGCGATGCGCCCGTTGGCGTCGATGTGAATGTTATTGGCCGCCGGCGTCCGGGGCAGACCCGGCATGGTCATGATGTCGCCGCAGACGACAACCATGAATTCCGCCCCGCCCGATAGCCGAACCTCGCGGATCGGCACGACGTGACCGCTCGGTGCACCCAACAGGGTCGGATCGGTCGAAAAACTATACTGGGTCTTGGCCATGCAGACCGGAAAATGGCCATAGTCTTTCTGATACGCTTCAATTTGATCGCGAACTTTCTTGTCGGCGATGATGTCGTCGGCACCGTACAGCGACGTAGCGACGGTGCGGATCTTGTTCCACAACGTCATTTCGTCGGGATACAGCGGATGGAAACTGGCATCCCCCTTTTCGATCACCTTGACCGCGGTTTTAGCCAATTCCTCGGCCCCGGCGCCACCGTTGGCCCAGTGATCGGATTCAACCGCGATGATGCCCAATTCGGCGCATTTTGCCTTAACGGCGGCGACCTCGGCCGCCGTGTCGGCGGAAAACTTGTTGATCGCTACCATCGGGGGGAGCCCGAAATGGCGGATATTGGAAACGTGGCGTTCCAGATTGGCGAGCCCGGCTTCGACCGCCTCGACGTTTTCTTCCGTCAAATCCTTGCGGGCGACACCGCCGTGCATTTTCAGCGCCCGAATGGTCGCCACTAGAACCACCAGATCGGGTTTCAAGCCGGCCTTGCGGCATTTGATGTCGAAAAACTTCTCGGCCCCGAGGTCGGCGCCGAAGCCGGCTTCGGTGACCACATAGTCGGTCAGCTTCAGGGCCGTTTTGGTGGCGATGATGGTATTGCAGCCGTGCGCGATATTCGCGAACGGTCCGCCGTGGATGAAGGCCGGATTGTTTTCCAGCGTTTGCACCAGGTTGGGCATCATGGCGTCTTTCAGCAGGGCCGACATGGCCCCGTGAGCCTTCAGTTCCTTCGCCGTCACCGGACGGCGGTCGCGGGTTTGGCCGACCACAATGTTGCCAAGGCGGCGCTGCAGATCCTTCAGGTCCGTCGCCAGGCACAAAATGGCCATGACCTCCGAGGCGACGGTGATGTCGAACCCGCCCTGGCGCGGCGCGCCGTTGGCGACGCCGCCCAGCGACGTGACGATATCGCGTAGCGACCGATCGTTCATATCGACGGCGCGCTTCCAGGTGATACGGCGATTGTCCAGCAACGTCGCATCGTTTTCGTGCCAGTGAACATGGTTATCGATCAATGCCGCCAGCAGGTTATTGGCGGCGCCGACGGCGTGGAAGTCGCCGGTGAAATGCAGGTTGATGTCTTCCATGGGGACGACCTGGGAATAGCCGCCACCGGCGGCGCCGCCCTTCATGCCGAAGCACGGTCCAAGGCTGGGTTCGCGCAGGCAAATCATCGCCTTCTTGCCAATCCGGTTGAGGCCGTCGCCAAGGCCGACCGTCGTCGTCGTCTTGCCTTCGCCCGCCGGCGTCGGAGAGATCGCCGTTACCAGGATCAGCTTTCCGTCAGGCTTTTTCTCAAGGCTTTTGATGTAGTTCAATGAGATCTTGGCCTTATGATGACCATAAGGCTCAAGGTGTTCCGCCTCGATGCCCAACGCATTGGCTGCGACGTCGGTGATCGGCTGCATGTCGGCAACCTGGGCGATTTCAATGTCGCTTTTCGGCTTCTTGTGCTGGTCGTGTTTGCCAGCCGGTGCCTTTGTCGTCGTGTTCTTTGCCGCAGCCATGGTCTGTCTCTCCAAAAATCACTGTCATAACTGACCGTATTGACACTCTTTTGGGTAGGGCTTTCCGGCCCTTATGCGACATATCCTGACGCGTTTCGGCCTTTATCAAAAACTTTCAGGTGTTTCCATCATCCAGCGCATACCCTTCGCCGCGTACCGTGCGGATAACATCGGCGGCGCCGTCTGCATTCAAGGCGACCCTGAGCCGCCGGACGTGAACATCGACGGTACGGTCTTCAACATAAATATCCCGACCCCAGGCCAGATCAAGCAGGCGGTCGCGCGACAGCACCCTGCCGGGGCGTTCCATCAACGCCCGAAGCAGGCGAAATTCGGTCGGTCCCAGATGCACCGTGCCGCCGCCCCGCAACACCTTGTGGCCGGCCAGGTCCATTTCAATGTCGCCATATGTCAGGGTTTCCTCGCCAAGGGCAGGATTCATACGCCGTAAAAGGGCGCGTACGCGGGCCAGCATCTCCTTGGGCGAAAAGGGCTTAACGACATAGTCGTCGGCACCGCTATCGAGACCCTGAACGCGGTCATCCTCTTCGCCACGGGCGGTCAGCAGGATGATTGGAATGTTTTTGGTCGCCGCCGCTTCGCGCAACCGGTGACAAAGATCGATGCCGCTCAACCCCGGCAGCATCCAGTCGAGAATGGCAATATCGGGCTGGTGTTCACGCGCCAGAATCAGGCCTTCCTCGCCGTCTTCGGCGATCAAGGTTCTAAATCCACCTTTTTCAAGGTTGTAGCGAAGCATTTCCGCCTGTGGTGCTTCGTCTTCGACGATTAATACGAGAGGTTCCATAGTGTGCTAGTCCTAGCGCATATCGGGTTCGACGATCGTCTCACTGGTCTTGTCGCCTTTTGGGCGTTCATCCATGGGAATTTCACCATGAGCGATAAAATGAACATACTCCGCGATATTCGTCGCGTGATCGCCCATCCGTTCGATGTTCTTGGCGATGAACAGCAAATGCGTGCAGGGCGTAATGTTGCGCGGATCCTCCATCATATAGGTCAGCAATTCGCGAAACAGGCTGGTGTGCAGTTGGTCAACTTCCTTGTCCCTGGCCCTGACATCGGCAGCCTTGTCGGAATCGCGTTCCATGTAGGCATCAAGCACGTTGTTGATCATGCCCCGGACCAGTTCGGCCATGCGCGAGATTGTCCGCGACGCGCCACCGACCGGTTCCGACTGGACCAGGGTGATCGCCCGTTTGGCGACATTCTTGGCATAGTCGCCAATCCGCTCAAGGTTGCTTGCCGTCTTCAAGCCGGCAATAACGGCTCGCAAATCTTCGGCCATGGGCTGACGAAGGGCCAGCAAAATCATTGCCTGGGCGTCAAGATCAAGTTCCATGCGGTCGAGTTGAGCGTCATCGGCGATGACCTGTTCGGCCAATTCGGCATCCCGCCTGACCAACGATTCGATGGCCCTGGCCAGTTGCTGTTCAGCCACCCCGCCCATTTCGGCGATGATGGTTTCCATATTGTCCAGTTCATTATCGAAAGACTTGACGATATGTTCCTTTACCATTTGGCTTTCCTTTTCAATATCGCCGTATCAAGCGGCTAGCCGATGCGCCCGGTAATATAGGCCTTGGTGCGGTCATCTTCCGGGGTTGTGAATATCTTGCTGGTATCGCCCTTTTCAACCAATTCACCCAAATGGAAAAAAGCGGTGGTTTGCGATACACGAGCGGCCTGCTGCATCGAATGGGTAACCATAACGATGGTATAGTTCTCGCGGAGATCGTCAATCAGCTCCTCAATTTTCGCCGTCGCGATGGGATCCAGCGCCGAACACGGTTCGTCCATCAAAATGACTTCCGGCGAAACCGCAATGGCGCGCGCGATGCAAAGGCGCTGCTGCTGGCCACCGGAGAGACCGGTTCCCGGCGCCTGCAGTCGGTCTTTGACCTCTTCCCACAATCCGGCCCGACCTAGGCTGTTTATGACGATTTCATCCAGGGCGCCCTTGTTCGCGGCCAGACCGTGAATACGGGGTCCATAGGCAACATTGTCGTAAATCGATTTGGGAAACGGATTGGCCTTCTGGAAAACCATACCGACCCGGCGACGCAAGGAAACCACGTCCACCGATTTATCGACGATATTCTGGCCGTCCATCTCAATCATTCCACTGGTCCGGCAACCATCGATCACATCGTTCATGCGGTTGATACACCGCAGGAAGGTCGATTTGCCGCAACCGGACGGGCCAATCAGCGCCGTCACCTGGCGCTCGGGAACATCGAGATCAATACCGTACAGCGCCTGTTTATCGCCGTAAAAGACATCGATATCGCGGACGGTGACCTTGATCGACACCCCTTCCGGCACGGCATGCAGAAATGAGGTCTCTTGTTGTACGTTCATATTTTTTTCCATATGGCCAGTTACCGGCTTACCATCGGCGCTCGAATTTTTTTCGTAATATCACCGCCGATAGATTCATCACGATCAAAAACGCCAGCAAAACAAGAATTCCCGCCGCCGTTTTGGCGAGGAACGCCCGTTCCGGGCTGTCGGCCCAGATAAAAATTTGTACGGGCAGGGTCGTCGCCGGATCGACGACGCTGCCAGGAATATCAACGACGAATGCGACCATGCCAATCATCAACAACGGTGCCGATTCGCCCAACGCCTGGGCCAAACCGATAATCGCCCCGGTCATGATTCCCGGCATCGCAAGCGGCAGCACATGATGGAACACCGCCTGCATGCGCGTCGCCCCCAACCCCAGCGCCGCCTGGGCTATCGACGGCGGCACCGATTTCAGCGCCGAACGGGCGGCAATGATGATGGTCGGCAAGGTCATCAATGCCAGCACCATACCGCCGACCAACGGAGCGGAGCGCGGCAAGCCCATGAAATTGAGGAACACCGCCAGCCCGAGCAAACCAAACACAATCGACGGCACGGCAGCCAGATTGTTAATATTGATTTCGATAAAATCAGTCAGCCTGTTTCTGGGGGCGAATTCCTCGAGATAGATGGACGACAGTACACCGACGGGGAACGCCAGCAGGAAGCACACCATCAGCGTGTAGAACGTGCCTTTGACAGCCCCCATAATCCCGGCCATCTCGGGTTCGCGAGAATCGCCATTAGTGAAGAAACGGGTGTTGAAACGAAGCTTGATCAAATCTTTGCTCACCAAACTATCGATCCAGCCGATCTGCCGGTCATTCAGTTGGCGCTGGCCCTCCGGAAGAGTGGTGTCAATCTGGCCTTTGACATACAGATCAACATTGTCCGACACCGGCAGCGACAGTCGCCGCGATTGCCCGACGAGGCCCGGATCGTTGAGCACCAGATCCCGCAGAACGAACCCGGCACCGGGGCTAAGCAATTTGTTCAGGCGCTTTTTATCGGCCCGCTTGCTGACGTCCGGAAACAGTTTTCTAAGCGCCATTCGCGCCAGCTTCTGGTAATCGGCCCCGTACAGCGCCTGTTCCGTGCGCCCGCCATCGGCATAAATAACATCGGCATCAAACGTTATAAGGAGCTCAATCTCCGCCTGCCTGAAGGCGGAATGGCCCGTGACAACTAACGAGACAAAGATACTCGCCAGCATGGCCAGCGCCAAGGTGATCGCCGTCACACCGTACAAACGAAACCGCCGTTCGGCCCGGTGACGTTTCTGCAAGACTTTCTGTTCTATGTTCAGCGATTGCCGGTCAGTCATATTTTTCCCGATACGTCTTGACCACCCTGAGCGCGATCACGTTCAGGATCAGGGTCACCACGAACAGCATCAGACCAAGCGCGAAGGCGGCCAGAGTCTTGGGGCTATCGAATTCCTGGTCGCCGGTCAACAGGGTGACGATCTGCACCGTCACCGTGGTCACCGCTTGCAGCGGGTCGGCCGTCAGATTGGCCGACAATCCCGCCGCCATGACGACGATCATGGTTTCGCCGATGGCCCGAGACATCGCCAGTAACATGGCCCCGACGATACCGGGCAGCGCCGCGGCCAACACCACCTTGCGGACGGTTTCGGAGCGCGTACTGCCAAGACCGAGGGAGCCATCGCGCAGGCTTTGCGGTACCGCCCGAATGACATCGTCGGACAATGACGAGACCAGCGGAATAATCATGATCCCCATCGCCACTCCGGCGGCCAGGGCGCTTTCCGAAGAAATCTGGACGCCCAGTTCGGCGCCGCCATTCCGCAGCATTGGGCCGATCACCAGGGCCGCGAAAAAGCCGTAAACGACGGTCGGTATTCCGGCCAGAATTTCGAGCACCGGTTTAATGAAGTTGCGGACATTGCGCGATGCATATTCCGCCAGATAGATCGCCGCCATCAGGCCCAACGGTGCGGCGACGATCATGGCGATAGCGCTGATCAGCAGTGTTCCGGCTAACAGCGGCACGGCGCCGAACGCACCCGAGGAGCCAATCTGATCGGCGCGAATTGCTATTTGCGGGCTCCATTCCAGCCCGAACAGGAAATCGCCGATCGGCACGGAATCGAAAAAACGAAGCGTTTCAAACAGCAACGACAGGACGATACCAACGGTCGTTAAAATAGCGATCGTGGAAGAGAGGATAAGGATCCAAAGGATCACCTCTTCCACGATCTTCCGCTTGACAGGACTCAGCGTGACGTACATCCGGCCTCCACTGAGCAATTCCCGTTACTGCGGTTGAATTGAAAGTGACGAGAAGACGCGGCCGCCGGATTTGTCAACTCGATCACTTTCATTTTTCTTCTTCTACTCTCAACGATCCCGGATTACATGGTCAGGTTGGAGAGCATCGCGGCTGCCTTGTGGAAGCTCTTACGTTCGCCGTCCGGCATCGGGATCAGCCCCTTGTCCGCCAGGTACCCTTCTTCACCCCAGGCTTTTTCCGACGTGAACTCGTGGATGTATTCGGCAATGCCTGCGACTTTGCCGACCTGGGCCTTCTTGACGTAGAAGAATAACGGCCGGGACAAGGGGTACTTGCCGTCGGAGATGTTCTCGAACGTCGGGCTAACCTTGTTGATCATCGCGCCCTGAACCTTGTCGGCGTTCTGTTCGAGGAAGCTGTAGCCGAAGATACCAAAGGCTTTGGCGTTGGCCTCCAGTTTCTGAACGATCAGGTTATCGTTCTCGCCGGCTTCGATATAGGCGCCATCTTCACGGAGCGTGTGGCAAAGCACCTTGTAGGCTTTCTTGTCCTGCTTCTTCAGAGCCTTGATCCAGCCAATTTTCTTGCAGCCACCTTCCATTGCCAGTTCGGCGAAGGCGTCGCGGGTGCCGGACGTCGGCGGCGGTCCAAGAACCTCGATTTTGGTCGCGGGCAATGTCGGGTTGACGTCTTTCCAGGTCTTGTAAGGATTTGGCTGTGTCTTACCTTTGCCGGCCGGAACGTTCTTCGCCAGGGCCAGGAAAACATCCTTCAGGGACAAGTTCAGGTGCGGCGCGTTCTTCGAGTTGGCGATGACGATACCGTCATACCCGATTTTGATTTCGGTGATGTCGGTGATGCCGTTGCTGGCGCACTTCTTGATTTCGCTCTTCTTGATACGACGCGAGGCATTGGTGATGTCCGGATGGTTGTCACCGGTACCGGCGCAGAACAACTTCAAGCCACCGCCGGAACCGGTGCTTTCAACAATCGGTGTTTTGAAGCTGGTGGTCCGGCCGAAACGTTCGGCGACCGTGGTGGCGAAAGGAAATACCGTCGAAGAACCAACGATGCGAATCTGATCACGTGCCTGAGCGTTGCCAGCCTGGGCAAACACCGCCCCTGCAACGGCCGCCGTTAAAATTACTTTTTTGAACATAGACTGCGTTCTCCATTCAATTCATTCAAACCTCTGTAACGGCACATGCCGCTGACACGCAGGACATTAGAATTGGAACGGGAAGCTTTTATGACGATTATGTTACAGTTTTATGACACCTGCTTGCCGCCAGTTGGCAGATAGACGGAAAACGTACTGCCATGGCCGACCTCGCTGCTGATGGCGAAGCGACCACGATGGCGGCTGATGATATGTTTGACGATGGCAAGCCCCAAACCGGTCCCTCCCATTTCCCGCGAACGCCCCTTGTCGATGCGATAGAAGCGTTCCGTCAGCCGGGGAATATGCTCCGAGGCGATACCCTCGCCGGTATCGGAAATTTCCACACAGAGTCCACGCCCACCGATATCGGGGATGCGCTCGCAAAGGGCGGCCCGGACAATAACCTTCGAGCCTTCCGGCGTGTACTTGATGGCATTATCAAGCAGATTGGTGAAAACTTCCCTCAATTCATCGTCGTCGCCTGGCACGGTCGGCAAACCTTCGAGGCCGTCCCTGCGTATGTCAATCTTGCGGCCCTTTGCCTTGACCGACAGGGCGTCGATAACGCCGCCGATCAGGCGGGCCACGGAAATTTGACCAGCCGGGCGGATATGTTCGTTGGCTTCGACCTTCGATAAAGACAGCAAGTCGTCGATCAGGCGGGCCATACGGCGGGCTTCATCATCCATGATGCCAAGGAATCGTTCTCGGGCTTGCGGGTCGTCGCGAGCCGAATCCGCCAGGGTTTCAATAAATCCGACCAGCGTCGACAGTGGCGAGCGCAGTTCGTGACTGACATTGGCGACGAAATCGGCACGCATCTGCTGAGCGTTCTTTGCCAGCGTTACGTCATGAAAGGCGATCATCGCACGGACGGCGCCTGCGGCGCCGGACTCGACGGCGACGGCGTGCATTTCCAACGTGTGAGGAACGGGTGCGGAAAGTCCAATCTCGACCATCCGGGTTGTCGCTCCCGACAGAACGTCATCAATCGCGCCGAGCGCTTCCGGGTGACGTAGCGAGGCGGCAAAATCCCGATCCCGGGCCAGCCCGTCAAACATATCGTCGGCCGACTGGTTCGCCGCAATGACCCGCCGCCGGCCATCCAGCAACAAGACCGGATCGGGCAACGCGTCCAGAATTGTCGCGGCAACGGCGGTGTCGATCGCCTGCACCCGAACATCATGGACCTTTTCATCCTGCCTGCTCAGCCAGACACCACTACCGGCGACGATCAGGGCGGCGACGGCAAACGCCGGCCATGGCGCGATTTGCCCATAGACGACAAAGGCGCCCAACGCCACCAGCGCCGGCAGCAGGACGATCAGCGGTCCAAAAGATTTATTTGGCATTTTCATCGCCGAACGTTCCCACACTCAGGCAGCCCCGGCAATACCCGTATTATCATGACCGTCCGATAACGGGTCGCTATCCGGCCGAGCGGGCCTCGGCAAAGGCCATCGACAGAGCACCGTCATCGTCAGGTTCGACAATTTGATCCAGCAACGGCAGGAATCCCATTTCCTCTTTCTGAATATGAAAGATTTCCCGTTCGGCGAGGTCCAACCCCAGATCATATAATTGGGCCCAACTGTCGGGGTTAAAGCCCGATTCGCGAGATGCCGCGACGACGTCGGTAATGCGCACCGCAAGGGGCCGGATGGTTTCGTGCTCGTCCCGCAATATTGCCAGCATGGGAGTCTCGCCCATTTCTTCGATCAGCGGAAACAGATGTTCTTCTTCGAAGGCAAAGTGGCCGGAAATCTCGCCTTGCAGGACGGCGGTGACATCGACCAGCAAACGCGGCAGGTCGCGGTCATCCGGAGCAGGCGGCGCCTTACGACCGATCCTGGTTAACGCTGTCTCCAGATTTTCGAGCACCCTGACCGTGGCCATGTGATCGTCATGCAGGGTTCGGCAGATCGCCCGCGAATAGTCCATTAAAGTTCCTCCATCAGGTTGATTTTGCCAATTTTTCATCGGCGTAAAAGGTCACCACAAGCTTGCTGACGCCAAGGGTGAACCACAGAAAGGCGACGGCGCCCAGGCTTCCTGTCAGTCCGCCGGCCAGAATCAACGGATCCATGCCGGTAACGATCCCGACCGAGACCAGCGCCAGGGCCGCACCATGGCAGATGGCGTGCAGCTTGAGGGTGACGCCCTGGTGGCCCATTTCAGACAGGCGAGGGGCGCGCTTGCCCAGCTTGTGCGCGTGCATCGAGGCCAAAAACGGCAAGATCCGTTGCAGAATGCCGGTCAAGAATGTCAGCAGCCAGCCGAAGATAAGGATGAAGCCGAACAGGGTTGGCGCATTGTCACCGCCAATGCCGACCGCCGCCAGACCGCCAAGAATGATCGACAGCGGCAATAGAAACCAGCCCGCCTTGACCATCGCGAATGACAGGCCCAGCCGCTTTTTCATGCCCTCCCGCAAAGCCTTGAGCATCAGCGACAGGTGGACGCCGACGCCTGCCAGCCCGATCGCGGTGGCCAGCGCCATCACGGGCGCGCTGCCGGCGAGGGCGGCGGGAACGGCGATCGCCAACCCGGCCAGAACAAGGCCAAATGACGCCGTGGAGCGCCGCTCATCGGGCGCCGGGGACAGCACAAACATGGGCACCAGAATATAGCTAAAGCCCAGCACCAGCATGCCCATCAAGCCAAAGCCACCAAGGATGGCATGGCCCGTCGCCAACGCCGAATGGTCAGGCAGCCCCGCCCCTCCCAGGAAACCGTGTTCGAAATCGGTGATTAGAGCCAGCCCGGCTAGCGCCAGCAGCACGAGACAGGTGAGCGCCACCCAGCCGTGCCGCACCGTGGTTTTCAACGTCTTGGTGCGGCGAAATATATCGCCGACGACGACCGCGAAGGCCGCCATTGCCATCGCCACCAAACCGCCGCCCAGCAACATGACATGAGAGTTTCCGATCGCCATGCCCAGAACCAGCAATCCGGTTCCCGGAATATACAGCCATGAAGACAATCGGCTGACGTCAAATCGCCCCGGCACCACCCCCGTGGCGACTCCCGTCGCGACGTTGAGAAGTTGGTATGACGCCCCCATGGCGGTCATCACCAACACGCCCAGCGTCAGGGCATGCAAGCCTGCCAGCACGACGCCGGGACCCCCTGCAAATCCGGCGATATCGGCGTATCCAACGGCCAGCAGCAGCCACGCCGCAACATGAAACACGGCGGCGGATACAAAAAAACGCAGGGGAATATGATAGGGAATCAACCGACCCTGCGCCCCCATCAAGATAGAACCGGGAAAAGCGTGGCGGCGTTCCGCGGGGTTCCCAGGGCCCGGATCAATCACGATGCGGCGTCCCGCTGCAACAACAAAATCACGGCCGCCTGTTCGGCAGGCGCACCCATTTCGGACCGCTCGCCACCAAGGTCCGGTTGCGCCGACCAACCCCGATCTTCCAGCTCTTGATAGAGAAAGACCGGATCGCGGTCCATGTGCACGATCAGCGGCCCATCGGTACCGCCATCAATCTCACGCAGAATCTCGATCATCGGTTCCGGAGGCATCAAGCCCCGCAGATCCAAATGCACACCGTCCGCCTGCCGCCATCTGTTCACCATGTTCTCCCCTCCGGTTTTGCCGAAGAAGCGGATATTGTCTGTGAGTCCCGGGGCGGCGTCCTTGATAAAAGTCAACCGGCGTCAAAGACAACCCGGGCTGGCCGGCACGTTCCTTGCTTAATTCTGTGGAGAAAGCGACGGGAAGGGCCATCCGCGCCGCATTGCGCTGGAGATCACGCGCAAACTGACACGTGGCGGGGCGACACGGCCCCGCCATCCCGGCGTTTTAGCAAATTGCAACGAACCAAACGACCGGGCGTTTACCCAAATTTAAGCCTTGTTCGGTACGTAGGTACCACTATATAGAACTGTACATTTTGAGGAAAAGTTCTTGAGCGTATCCGTCTCATATGAGCTTTACAAGGGCCGCGGTGGGAAGTGGTCCCTGGATTCTGCGTTCGACGACAGGGCGCAGGCCGTTTACGTGGCCAACTCTCTGGCTGAACAGCTAAAGGGTACGGACATCAAGCTCGTCGAAGAACGATTCGACGGGGAGTCTGGCGATGCCCGGGAAAAAGTGATTTTCACTAAAAAAGCTGAACCGAACGCCGCCGTTCCTGCAAAAAGGGGCAACAAGCGACCCGAACCGACGAACGCAGACCAAAAAAAGAGGCTGGCAAAAAACGTCAAGGTAATTGACCGGATGGAAACCGACACGAAAGCCAGGATTAATAAGAAAAGAGCCAGAAAGAAGGCCGCGAGAGAGGAAAAGCTGAAATGGGTAAAATCACTTAACAGCCTGTTGGTGCCGCTCGTTTCCATGGTCTGGATCGCCCTGATCTTTTCGCTTGTGGTGTTCAACTGGGAGTCCATCGCCGCCAGCATATTCTAGCCTGGCCATGCCATCACGGCAGACCGACGCCCCCGATGAATATCGGAATGAAGAAGAAAAATAGGCGTCAAAACCACCGTTAAACAGTTATAATATAATGCTTTTTTAGAACTACCTCGATTTAACCATGGTTGAGGGAGTTCTGGTGATGACACGCCTCTTGGCGGCCGCCTCCCTGATGACGGGGTTCCCCGAAATCGACACCGAACATAAACACCTGCCAAAGCCAACTTCTCGAAGAACGTAAAGAACTCATATCCTTCCGGTAATGGGTCGGCTGCGAGTCGAGTTAATAATAATAGTATTAATTTCTTCATATAAGTGCAATTATAACGAGTGATTAAACTTATTTCACTAATGTTACTCATGCTGATCTCGCTGCGCCCGACATCAGCCGGCGAAATTGTAGGGGTAACCACGCCCGCCGACGTTGTAAGCGTCTATGACGGCGATACGCTGACGGTCGATGCTCACCCATGGCCCGGCATGGCGCTACGGACGGCCGTCCGATTGCGAGGAATCGATACGCCGGAAATAAGAGGCAGGTGCAAGGCGGAAAAAATCGCGGCCCGCCTGGCCCGCGACAAACTGGCCGAACTGACGACCGACGGCATACTGTTGAAGAACATCTCGCTCGATAAGTATGGCGGTCGGGTCGATGCCGACGTCATTACCGGCAGCGGCAACGCCGCCACGGTGCTGATCGAACTCGGGCTCGGACGCCCCTACACCGGCGGCAAACGCGCCGGTTGGTGCCCGGGCCAGCCATAGGCCGGAGCTATTCAATTATCACTTTTAGAGAGTGGTGCCCCCCGGGGAGCGTGCTTTAATCTAATAAATTCAAACTTCTAGCAGATGGTTAGACACTTTTTTATTTCGCAGATTTCCGCCGTGTTCTAATAATTGTGTCTAACCTATTTTGGTGCCAATTACACGCGCACCATGAACCTTAACTCTTACTCAATTGAGGTCGCCCGAACGATAAATACCTTGGACATGGTTTAAATTTAAACGGATACATATTAACCCACGTTTTCGAGCATATCTTTGATTAGCCCGAGCACCCCCTGCGCTGTAAGGTTCCCTGCTGCCCCTTCGCAAACCCTTCTCACCGATCCTAGTATGCTCTGTAGCTTGGTATCATCCGGCTCTTCTTTTTGCACTTCTTTATCAAGTTCTTCTATGAACTCTTCGACTTTATCTTTTATTTCAACCGGTAGGAGCTTTGCCCCCATTCGGACCTGGGAAATCAGGCTCCCTAATTTCTCCAAGTCCATCCCATTGGAAATTACCACATGCTGTTCATTCTTTACTTTTGCTTGGCCATCGGCTGTTCCAGCAAAGCCGATGTTTTGAGCAAAAATATTCTGGGTAACGACCACCGCCTCGCGCTTATCACCAGACGAAAACTCCATCTCCTCACCAAGGATTCCAGCCTTTTCCAACTCAAGGCTCCAATCCAAAATCAAGTTCCGTACCGAGTCTAGAACGTTATGTGCCTGACCTTTATCAAGGCGGACATGAAAGTCTGTAAAACCTTTGACGTTTCTGGCCAGCATTGATTTATTCTCAGGAGCATAGGAGAATATTAAGTCCCCTCCTGAGTCATCATTAAGGCTTCTTTCCAGTGACGCGAGGCCAGAACCAAGGGGAGCGTCCGATAGCATCCTTGCCATTTCAGGATCATTAGTTTGGAGGGGCTGCCACCCTGCATGAGGATTTAGACATCTCGGGTCGCCGCTCAATTGGCGGTATTTGGGCAGATCCTTACTTTCAACGCCGGTATAACCGTTCAGTTCCCTGTCTATCCATACAAGAGCGTCATCAAGACCTAGCTTGACAGCTACCACCTTGGCGGTCCGCAACAGCATCACTACCGACACAGTTTCGTTTATGGCGTCAGTCTGCAATTTGCGTACGATTGGTATGGATTTAGACATGTTGAAAAGCACCCTGACCCTCGCCACCCCTTCTTACACCAACCGTACAGAAAGAATATTGGACGTTCCACCATTTTACGGTGAGCGAATGATAGACAACTGTGTTTGGGTTATAGGCCCGTTTTTGATTGAGGAAGAATGCTAAAATTGCTGGAAAAGTGTCTAACCTCACTCCGTTATTAACTCATTGAAAACAATGCAAAAAATGGGTTTTTGGACAAAAAAAGTGTCTAACCAAAATCTTGTAACCGTTTGATTTTATTGAAAACCTAGAGAGTTGGTGCCCCCGGGGAGAATCGAACTCCCACTCCCTTACAGGAACCAGATTTTGAGTCTGGCGCGTCTACCAGTTCCGCCACAGGGGCCACCGTTGCGAAGAAGCCGCCATCATAGCCATGGGCGGATCGCGGTCAATGCCGAAAACACGTAAAATCCAATGTCGCCGGGGATTGCGGCAAAGGGCGCGGACTGTTACACCTTTGCCGCGTTTCCGCATCGACAAAAATATGCGTTTTTCAGGAGTTCGAGCCCAAGTGATCAGACCACTGTACGATTGGACAATGCGGCTGGCGACGCATCGCCATGCCTTGTGGGCGCTGGCGGCGGTTTCGTTCATTGAAAGTTCGGTGTTTCCGATTCCGCCTGACATCATTCTGATTCCGATGGTGCTGGCGGCGCGCGAGAAAGCCTGGCGGTTCGCCTTGGTGTGTACCGTCGCCTCGGTGCTGGGCGGCCTGGCCGGTTACGGCATTGGCTACTATCTGTTTGACGCCATCGGCAAGCCGCTTTTGGACTTCTACGGTTACGGCGAGAAATTCGCCCGGTTTCAGGGTTACTACAATGAGTGGGGGGCGTGGATCGTCGGCGGCGCGGGGGTAACGCCCTTCCCCTACAAGGTGATCACCATCGCCAGCGGCGTTGCCGGCCTTGACCCGGTGGTCTTCACCGTCGCTTCGCTGTTGTCCCGTGGCGTCCGGTTCTTTCTGGTCGCCGGACTGCTGTGGCATTTCGGCGATCCGATCCGCGTTTTCGTGGAAGCTCACCTTGGCAAACTGGCGACGGCCTTCTTTATCTTGCTGTTGGGCGGCTTCGTTTTGATTAAATACATTTTCTAAATGGCCCCGGACGGTTATATTTTGGAGATGCCCCTGCAACGACTGACCCTATGGATCCTTGTCGCCACCGCCGTCGCATCGCTGTCGATGGCCTTGGGCGCCGAACATCTGTTCAAGCTGGAACCCTGCATCCTGTGCCTGTATCAGCGCCTGCCCTATGTAGCGACGGGCCTGCTGGCCTTGCTGGCGCTGAAACTTCCCACCGATTCCCCGGCCATTGCGCCGATCGTCGGGTTATGCGCCGTCATTTATCTGGCCGGCGCCGGCATCGCTGTTTATCACACCGGTGTCGAACGGCACTGGTGGGTGTCGGGCTGCACCGGCGCCACGGCAGGGGAAATTTCGTTCGATCAGATGAAAGCAGCCCTTGGTGCGAAGCCTGAAAAGTCCTGCGACGACGTCAACTGGACCCTGTTCGGCATCAGCATGGCGACGTATAATGCGGCTTTCTCCTTCGCCATGGCGCTGGCGTCCTTCATCGCCGCCCGCCTGATTTGGAAACGCCATGAGCCAAAAAAAACCAGCCCCTGAAAAAGCGACCGGCTACCGGCGCCTGCCCGGCGATCCGACCAAGGAACAGATGATCGAACGCATTATCCGTGTCGATCAGGCCGGGGAATACGGCGCCGTCCGAATTTACGAAGGCCAACTACGTGTACTTGGAAAGTCCGCCAAGGCGCCGGTCATCGCCCATATGCAGGCCCAGGAAGTCGACCATCTTGAAACGTTCTCGACCCTTGTCGCCAAACGCCGCGTTCGGCCGACGGCGTTGATGCCGCTGTGGCACCTGGCCGGGTTAGCCCTTGGCGCCGGCACCGCCTTGCTGGGTGAACGGGCGGCGATGGCGTGTACGGTCGCGGTCGAAGAAGTGATCGACGAACACTATTCAAGCCAGATTAAAACGCTCGACGAGATCGGTTCGGACGAAAAGGAGCTGCGCGACACCTGCGAAAAGTTCCGCCAGGAAGAACTGCAACACCGCGATACCGGGCTTGAACACGGGGCCGAACAGGCCCCCGGCTACGAAGGCCTCACGGCCCTGATCAAAACCGGTTCGCGCCTGGCGATCTGGCTATCGGAAAGAGTCTAAGAGCCCTTCCGGGTTAATATGCCCCATCAGAATGCCTCATATTAACCCGGAAGGGCTCTAGCAGGCTGCTGAAAAAGTCCTCGCCTTGAGTGTTTATCCATGATTCTCTGATTTCAGTGAATACGGAGGAACACATGCGCGGACGAGATCAAACGAGCGGCAATCTTTTCAGCTATGTTGACCCTGAGGAACGAGTTCCGACGAAGCATCCCCTGCGGCTGATCCGGGAGGTTGTGAACGACGTTCTGGGGACGTTGTCCTCTGATTTTGAAGCGATGTACGCGACGATGGGTCGTCCGTCGATCCCGCCGGAACAATTGCTTCGTGCTTTGCTTTTGCAGGCGTTTTATACGATCCGCTCTGAGCGTCAGCTTATGGAGCAGCTTGATTTTAACATTCTGTTCCGCTGGTTTGTCGGTCTGGGTATGGATGACCGGGTTTGGGACGCGAGCACGTTCTGCAAGAACCGTGACCGTTTGTTGGAGGCGGAGGTTTCCGCCAGGCTTCTGAGCGGTGTTGTTGAACATAAGCGGGTCCGCAAGCTTTTGAGCCGGGATCATTTTTCGGTGGACGGCACGTTGATCGAAGCCTGGGCGTCCATGAAGAGTTTCCGTCCCAAGGAGAGTGGCGACGATGATGACGGTCCGGGTGGCC
>Ga0316204_10000552_pt1 | contig 134226 bp, 130 predicted proteins | sample 6monrhotite_MG_2_FD_205661 | JGI IMG/M metagenome (GOLD analysis project Ga0316204, IMG submission 205661) | Microbial mat bacterial communities from mineral coupon in-situ incubated in ocean water Damariscotta River, Maine, United States -... | ecosystem: Environmental > Aquatic > Marine >... | reverse complement strand
CAAACCCGGCTACGTGCTGATCTTGCCGTGGAATCTGCGCACAGAAATCTCCACCCAACTCAACGTCATCCGCGACTGGAACGCAAAGTTCGTCGTCGCCGTGCCACAAATCGAGGTCTGGTGATGAGGTTATGGTTTGGGAGTTAGCTCTTCGGTGGCCTTTAAGCGCCGACCTATACCGCTGAGCAACCACACCAAGCCGCCGGGCAGAGAAGCTGCGATCGCGGCGAGGCCAAACAGGATTGAGAGTACCAGCGCGCTTTCGGTGGAAATGCCAATCAAGCCCAATGCGGTCACCATGGCACCTTCTCTCACCCCCCACCCGGCGATCGAGACTGGCAGCACGGTGATCAATAGTACGGGCGGGATCAGCACCAAGCAATCGAGCAAGCTCAACTGGTCACCAAGGCCCAAAGACAACCCCAAAATCCAAACGGAGAGAGAGACATTGATGTGTCCGGTAATTGTGAGCATCAATATTTTAAGGGTATGCAGAGGATGCAGGAAGACTAAGCGCGTATCCGCCGATAAGTAGGCCATTCCGCGCAAGACCCGCCAGCGCTGAAATTGCGTCGGCAGGTAGTTGAAAACCATCATAACGGCCACGCCCACCAGCCCCACCACCATCAAGGACGGAAACAGCCACAGGGGAATGGCGTCATTGAAGCGGTCAAACAGGAAAGGTTGGCAGATCAGCACCAAAAGCAGCAAACCGAGCACCGAGGCGACGCGCTCAAGAATAACGCCGTTTATAGATGACGATAGCTTAAGTCCAGATTTATAGGCCGAATAAATCCGAACTGCATCACCGCCCACGGAACTGGGCAACGCTTGATTAAAGAAAGCGCCGATATAGACGATCTGAAATGATTTTAAAAATCCCAAGGGTGCCACAATAGCGCGCAATACGGACTGCCATCTGAATGTACTAAGAACCAGTTGAAAAACAATCACGAAACACGAGAGTAAAACGAAAAAAGGCGAGACCCTTTCCAACCTAGCCTTGGCATTATTGATGTCGACATTATCAATAAGAAACCAAATTAAAAAGGTCGATAGCGCCAGCTTAAAAGCCAAACTTAGCCAATGTTTCACCCGTAATACCTCAATGCCTTCCCTTGCACGCCTCATATCGTACCAGTTCAAGTTTACAACTTGTATCGTGTCTGTGAACGTTGACCGGCTTCGTTGGGGCGGCGGGTTCTGGGGCGTCGATAGCCCTTAACATAGCTTTTGACACGTTTTGTCTAGGCGCATGGGCGTGATTACGTCTTGTTCTGAAATGCCATACCGCTACAGTAAACCATAGAGAAATAGCCACCTTCGTCTGTCTTAATTAGGCCACGATACGATTGATAAAGCTTTACTCGATTTATGCAACGGGTCTCATGAAGGCAAGCCCCATACTGAAATTTAAACTGAGCAATATATTTCGCGTTTGTGTGCTGGGGCTGATGATGTCTTCATTGGCTGGGTGCGGTTCTGCGCCCAAAAGGATTAGCGTCGGTTCGCATAGCCGCCCTTGCGACAGATGCGATGATCGCATTCAGATCGGACTGTATCACGCACTTGCTGAAATTCCGCAAGATGCTGGTCGGTTTTATGCGCAAATTCGCGCTGCAGGATTTAGTTTTGTTCATTTATGGGAAGGGCAAGATATCGAGGCGGCTTTGCGGGGGCTCAAACAGACAGGACTTCGTGCGGTTATCCATTTTCCAAACGATGACCTTGTGCGCGCCAAGCGAAATGATCCTTTGGTATTGGGGTGGTATCTGAACGAAGAGCCAAGTCATTTGTTATCCGAGGAAGCTTCCTTGGAAGCCTTACGAACTTTCAACCAACGCCGGGTTCAAATTCAGGATATTGATCCAGGTCATCGCATTTTCGTCATCGATGGACCGCACACGTCAAAGGTTGATTATGCTTGGCGGCAATGGGCCGTTACGGGCGATATCAGCGCGCATTTCAATTATCCGGTCACGGTGCGTAAAATTCACACCTCGACGCTGGTGCAGCGGGTCGGTGAAACTGTTTCTTTGGCTCGGGAGTTGAACCAAGATGGCAAGCCTGTGTGGTTCGTCGTTCAAGCGTTTGGCGGTCACGACAGAGGATGGCTTATGCCGACGCCCGCGCAATACAGGGCCATGGTATATAGCGCCGTTGTGCATGGTGCGACGGGGATCATCGTATTCGCCTACGACAGCTTTGTGACCCGTGACGACGGTATTATTGGCGTGCGCCCAGACCCCAGGACGACCTACCTCAATCAGATCGACTATAACCATGATGGTGAGCCGCCGCTCGTGGCCAGCCCCGATGAGCTAGAAGCTTCGCGTCATCTCTGGGATGCGGTGGTGGACGTGAATGCCGAGTTGAAGGCGTTGAGCCCGTGGGTTTTATCGCCAACGGATGCGACGTTGCCGCTTGATGTCGCCGTGCGCCATGGTCGAGGGCGCGACGTAAACTATATCGTAAAAAACAAAAATGGTCATCGGGTGCTGATCTTGCAAAACACGGGAACGACGGATATTACGCTGCAGGTGTCACGACCCGGCGCGGAGCTTAATCTGAAGCCGTTTTTTAAACGTGATGACGATATCAAAAAAGCCGTTGGCGGCGATGGCTGGCAGGTCCATCTTGGGGCTTACGCCATTGCGGTGGTGAACGTTGAAATGCAGATGGGGATAGGGCATTGAGAGTGTCTACCGCCAAAACGAACGCGGCAAGCTCAACCGTGGCCTGGACTTTGAAGTCGCTGGCGTTGTGGTACGCCTGTATCAGCATTTTTGCATACAGCTTTCTCGTTCGTGAAGCCTTGCTCCACCACCTTGACAAGACCGTCGTCGATAACTTGGGCATAGCTATAGTTGGCGGGGCGACTGTACTGGGGATGATTTGGGCGGGGAGAAATCACCGCACCTTATGGGGCAATCGTCCGGCCATGGTCTGTTTTGCGGCATCAATTGCCGCCGCTCTGATTGGTCTTGGCAGTGTTGACCCCGCATTTCCAGCGAAGCGCATTCACGTCGTGGAATATTTCCTGCTTGCGGGGCTTGTGTTCACAGCCTTCAAGAGCGCAGGCCATCTGGCCGTGAGAGGACTGGTCGCATTGACCGTCACCGCTATGCTCGGCGGGCTTGATGAGCTGCTCCAAGGTGCGATAGTGCAAAGAACCTACGGCCTTGCCGACATGCTCACCAACACCTTAGGTGCCCTTGCCGGCGTCATGGCGGTCTGCGGGGTGCGATTTTACAAGGGATGGAACAGGGAGGACGGGCGCTTGCGCTTGGCCGGGGCCGGGGCACCTATCGCTTTGGCTGTGGGATATTTCATGGCCTTGGCGGTATTATATCCGTTTCGGGGGCTTCCTTTTCCCTTGTGGGGAGTGCTGCCGGTTGCGGGGGGCTTGGTTCTGATTGCACACAACGCCAGCGCGAAGGCGTTGAGTATCGGCATGGAACGCTTTAGCGTTGTCGTCGGCACCATCGCCGTGACGGCCGTGGGGGGGATGATCTATGTTCAGGTCATGGCGATCCGCTTTTTATAAGGTAACGGTGATTGTTGCGCTGGTCTTGATCGGACTTACGGTCAAGAATCTGCTGCGCGAAAAACCTTACAATGTCCTCATTTTGACCGTGGACAGCCTCAGGTCTTCGGATTTCACGCCGCAAACCGCGCCCCATTTTTTTGCAGCCATGCAAGGAGCGATCTCGCCGCAAGAACACCGCACGGTTTCCGCTTGGACTGCGCCGAACATCATTGCCATTCTGACGGGCATATCGCCATTCGATCAAAGGGTGCATGCACGGGGACAATCCCTTCGCCAAAGTGTCGTTACGCCTTTGGAGGATCTGGCCGCCAAAGGTTGGAAAGTCGGCAATGTCCAAGCCTTCGCCAAAAGCGATGTGTTCAAAAATATCGGGGTTTCCGTGGATACCACAGTGGATTGGAAAGGTTGGCTGGCGAATCGCTTACGTTACGATGAGCCATTTGTCTTTTGGCACCATTATCTCGACGTTCATCTGCCCTACAGTCCGGCGACGGCTGCCGCGCAACTCAAAATTCGAACGACGTCGGCGCAACAGCGGACGCGAATCGATATCGTGCGCACGCGTTCGGCCATTCCTGTCGGCACGGTTCGGTTTGAAGAAAAAGACCGACCGTTGATACATGATCTGTATCTCGGTGGAGTGCGTCAATTCGACGACTGGTTTACGGGGTTTTGGCATTTTTATAAGGGCATGGGGCTCGATAGAGATACGATTTTGGTTGTTACGGCGGATCATGGTGACGAATTGCTTGAACGCGGACGTGTCGGCCATGCCTCGACCACGCATGATGCGTCGCTTCACGAGGAAATCGTTAACATTCCATTGTTGATTTTGCTGCCGCAACGCCATCCCTTAAAGAAGTCGGGCTTCTCGCTGGAGAGTGACATCGCCACGGATCATTTGGATATCATGCCGACGGTTCTTTCTTTGCTCGGCGCGCCGTCTTCGCGGGTTTTACCGGGACGGGATTTGACGGTCGATCAGACCCGCCGCCCTTGGTTTGCATACTCAAGCAAGGGCGGGTATGGGGAACCTGATCCAGACAATATTACGTCCTTCGTTGCAGCGGTGATGAACGGGTCACGCAAGCTCATCGTTAAAGTTGAGAATGGGAAGGTTGTGCCGATTGAGTTGTATGATCTGCACGCAGATGGTTCTGAAACGAAAAACCTCTTACCGTTCGGACACCAAGAGCCGTTGGTCGAAGCCGGGATGGAGAGGCTGACCGCAAAAATCAGAACGGCACGCGTTTTTGAACCTCAACAGCGAGTAGCCGATCACGACTCGGCAATTCCCCAACTGGTGTGGCCGGGGCCGGGGGCCTTGCTCGGCTATGATGATCTGGCGGGGCGTTTTACCATTGAATGGACCGGAGACCCTTCTGCTCATTACGTTTTGGGCTATGAACTGGGAGAGCCACCCTTTTCCTTGTCCGGTGAGATGCGAGTCGCAGGAACGCGTAAGAATTTCGGGAATGTCGACCGCCATTATTGGGAAACTTGGGTTGTTCCGTATAAGAAGGCGCGGATCAGGATACGGTTACAAGCCGCTCAGGAGTGGAGCGGCTGGGAAACCATGGTTTTTCAAAAATGATCAAGCAGACCAAAAATATGTTGATCAACCGATGTGCCTGGCGGCCCGGCTGGCAAAACGATGTGGTGGCGGGCATTGTGTATGTCTTGTGTCTCGCGGTGTTTTTCGCCTCGGTCTGGCGTAGCGATATTTTGAGCCCAATCCGCCGTGCCTCCATGTCTCAAATCGCACAGACTGCCAAGGAGTCGCGTGTGTCTATGCACGCACTGTGCGAATCTGCTGAAAATTACTGGTCGCTCTATCCCGACGTCGCTCAGGATGCTTTTTTTGGGCGTTATGGTAAGGTAGGATGTGGCGGCGCATACGAGCATTGGACTAGGCATGGGCACCAAGAAGGCCGGGTTTGGCCTGGGGAAAACCCTTAACGTTGTAATTATGCAACACTTCGTTGGGTTGTGGTTCAGTAGCGTCTTTCTATTGTTTACATGTGCCTGGAAGTGATTTACCACTGTACGCAATTGGTTTTTAGCAGTCTTTGCCTGATGTGAGCTTATGAACAGTGGTGCGCAGGCTGGATTTTAGCCCATAGAGCTACCTTAAGCTTGGAGCTTAGGTGGTTTCTGGGGAGTAAAAGAGGGATGATCATGCGTATAAAGCTTTTAGTTGTGACGGCTGCGTCCGTTCTTTTAGCGGGCAATGCATTTGCCGCTAGCTCTGTGTCGGATTCACAGTCCATTGCCAATAACCTTGTGACATCAGCGGCGACGCCTGCAGCCTCCGCCGCGACGGCATCGATCATCGCCAGTGGCGTAGCTTCTGCCATCGCTCCGCCGCCTCCTGTGGTTGGCGTGCCTGTCGGTAGCACCGATGGGGTCAACAAAACGGCGTACTTCGATTCTCGCGCTCTGAGCGGTGTTGCCGCCGGTGGTTCGATGAAGAAAGCGGGCATGTGGGTCCAGGGTGGTTACACGACCATCGACAATGGCGATGTCGGCGGTGAATTCGATGGCAATGTGACGAACTTGGTCGCAGGTTTCGATTTTAAGCCAAACGACAAGGCCGTCGTTGGTGTGGCCATTGCATACGAAAACGTGGACATCACCACGACCTTCAATACCGGTACATTTAAGGGCAAGGGCTACACGGTCTCTCCTTACGGTGGTTTGGTTCTCGGCAATGGCGCGGTCATCGATGGTATGATCGGTGTTTCCAAGATCAACTACGATACCACCAACACCAACCGCACGATCACCGGTTCGTTCGACGCAACGCGTTATATGGGTTCCTTGAATGTCTCGAAAGCGTTCAAGACCTCCAAGCTGACGCTCACGCCTAAGGCCGGTATCTTGCAGGTTCGTGAAAAGCAGGATGGCTTCACCGACAGTGCCGGTACGACTTCCGCAAGCAGTACCATCAACCTTGGACGGGCCAGCTTCGGTGGTACGGTTGCGGTCAGTGCCGGAAAGTTCACACCTTATCTGCGTGCCATGGCGGAATACGATTACAAGAAAGGCGCGGCAGCCGATCTGGGTAATGGTCGTGTCGCCAGCAACGATAAGTTCGGTGTGAATGCCGCGATTGGCATCAACGCCAACATCAACGACAAACTGTCGATCAACATAGAAGGTACAAGCGCCGCAAATATGCGCGACAACCTCGATATCTACGGAGTGACTGGACGTCTCCGGTATAACTTCTGATCTTACTAATGTTGGTTATCCTTGGGAAAAGGGCGGATCAAGTATCCGCCCTTTTTCATTTTTACCCCTTGATTTTCCTCCTTGGCGCAACGTTGATCGTATCGGGATGTTCTTCTCACTTTCTGGATGATAGAGAGGGGACTGCAAATCAACTGGCAGCATCACGGGGCTGGATTGCGAAAAATATTTCCACGCGCACCTTTACCCTTCGTGCCTACAAGCCTGTAGGCAATGAGGGCAAGCCGTCCAAAACCTTGACGGTGTATATTGAAGGCGACGGCTTTGCCTGGAGAACGCGCTACACGCCCTCAATGGACCCGACACCCGACAATCCAATTTCACTAAAAATGGCCTTGGCAGATGTGAGCGGGAACGCCGCTTATCTCGCACGCCCTTGCCAGTTTACAATTGACCTCGACCGAGACAAATGCGGCTACTCGCTCTGGACCAGTGCACGGTATTCAGAATTGGTCATTCGCTCCATGGATGAGGGGGTATCTGCATTAAAGGTTTTGGCGCATGCTCAACGCATTAAACTTGTCGGGTATTCTGGTGGTGGTGTTGTCGCTGCGTTGCTTGCCGCACGGCGTAATGATGTCGCGCAATTGATCACAGTTGCTTCGAATTTGGACATTGATTACTGGACCAGATTGCACGGGGTATCCCCGCTTTCTCTGTCTTTGAATCCGGCTAAAATGACGGCACTTAAAAATGTTCCGCAAATTCATTATGTTGGAGAACGCGATGTGATCGTTCCACGTTCCGTGGCGGAATCTTTCTTACGATTAATCGGTAGGGACATTAACGGCACTCTTCGCACCATCACAGGGGTCGACCATGAATGTTGTTGGCCCGAGATTTGGCCGGGTTTGCAGCGTAAATTAGATTAATTTCTTATCCTTGCACGGGCTCAGCTGTTACGATTTTTTAGAGCATGTTTCTAAAGCCGTGGCGGACAAAGGGTGTGGCTCTTAGGTTCAGTATAAAGGCATGTCATTGAGTAAGTGGTGCTGATATGGCGCAGGTGCTGAAACAAATATCTTTTGTGATGGCTATGACGGCGCTTTTGGTGGCTCTGAGTAGTCCCCTGGGGGCGTTACCCGCTTTTCAAATAGGGTACTGGAATCTTGTAGATTCGTCATTTTTGGCGATTCTAATCTCTGGCATCCTAGCGGCTAGCTCTCTTTTGATTCAGATTTTTGTGTCGCGGGAAGAGCGCCCATGGGTGCCCAGAAGTGCCATTTTTTTATTTTTGCTCGCCTGTGTAGGAGTGCTCGCCTCAATCCAAGCCGATAAACCAATGGTGGCCCTTGTCGGAACATATCAATCGGGTTATGGACCTGTATGGCACCTGTTAGCGGCTCTGATGGTTGTGGTCGTGTGCGATCTGAAGCGCCATCCTTGGGCCCTAAAGATAATAGGCATCGTCGCTACCGCCATAGCACTTATTTTGTCTTCGATCCTTGCGTATAGTTTGGTTATCGGACAAGCAATACTGATTCCCGGCAGCGACAGCTATGGCCTGATTGGATTCTTAATGCTGTTTTTCCCCGATGACGATCGGGGCAATCGTAAATGGGCACAAGTTCAATTTTACGCGCTGCGTGCAAGCGCGGTGCTGCTGATCCTTTTGTCGCAAAATATGACATTGGTTGCTGTCCTCGTAATGGGGTTGTTTTTCTTGGGCGGAGGCTGGCTGGCATCGTGCAGTCGACCCAAGATTGTGATGGCGCTTCAGCGTGTCCCGCATTGGGGCATGGTTGCCTGGGTGACAATTGTGGCGGCCGGGCCGCTCGGCCTGATTATGTCGGGCGTGACGGATGCGGCCGGACCGTTCGGTTTGAGCATGTCAAGCGTGGTTGATGCGGGCGGTGCTTCATTGCGGATGCGGGCGATAATCGCGGATATTATGAGCGCAGCAATCCAAGCTTCGAGCTGGGGTGAGTTGATTTTCGGTCATGGCTGGGGGCACACCCAGGGCGCTTTCTTCCAGTTTCTGCACTGGGGAAACATGGTGCTTTACACTCAGGCCTGGGATTTCTTGTGGCGCGACATTTTTCACAGCCATAATTTTGTACTTGAAACCCAATATAGCGTTGGGATCGTCGGCCTTGCTTGTCTGGTCGGTTTTTTAAGTTCGATCTATATTGGTGCGCCTAGGCCTCGAAGAATAGCCGCTTTAGCCTTTGTCACGGGGTATATATTATATAGCTCTGTGTGGTTTGATCTGTCTTTTCACCTCCCTTACATGGCGCTTGCCTTGGCCTCGTTTGCAAAGCCTCACTTAATATTTGAGCAGTTTCGCAATATTTCAATTGTGCAATCGAGGCGCATTGCCAGCGTAAAACGTATGCTCATATTTTTATGTGCTGCTACGGTGCTTGCCCTGAGCGTCTTGACTTTTACATATGCGGAATTTTCAACGCAGATGACCGTATTGAAGCCGGATAAGGGGAGCCTCGAAAATGGGGCATTCTTGACGGCATCCGTGCCGGGTGATCCTCGCCAAACCGCTTTCGTACGTTCAATGTTGTACAGGGACGTGCTACGGCACCTTGAACAATACCCCAATCTTCACAATGCCAAGGGGGTATCGGTGTTGGAGGATTTGGTCCAAGACGTGGATCAAAGATCGTCGGTGAACCGTTCGCCAGAGTTGGTTTTGGTTGGGCTGGACATTTTTAACAACATTGCGTTCCTTCCTGAGTGGGCTTGGGCCGCGTCCGTGGTAGATGGAAAAGACAATATTTGGAAAAAATTCGCGGAGCGAAGTTTAGATGTGGCTCCTTATCGCAGCGATGTTCTTATTCCTCGCTTGACCCACCTGCTTTCAACAAGGCAGTTCAAAGAGCTTGGGGTGTTTGTGAGGCGCATACAGGCTAAAAAGCCGGACGACCCCATTGCAATGTACTATCTGGGTGCCATACAAAGCCAATCGACCGACGCTCGCATAAAACAATCAGGTCTGTCGTCGATTGCCGCTGCGTTGGATTGTGGAATTGAGCGATTTGTGGAAATTCCAGACTGGCTGGTCGACAGCGTTCAATCCTATCGAGATGAACATCAGGTCTGTTCCGTTAAAGCTCGAGTTTGGTGAAAATGATGCCTCGTCAAAACAGTTGTCGTGTTTCCACGGTCATCGTCAATTACAACAGCGGGCATTTTTTGCGCGATGCCGTTCAAAGTGTGCTCGAGCAAGATGATGTTGAGGCTGAGGTTATCGTTGTCGATAACGCCTCCAGTGATGATAGCCTCGAACAGCTTGGAGAGTTAAGGGAGCGAATCAAACTTATCCGCAACACCAACAATCTTGGTTTTGCCAAGGGCTGCAATCTCGGAACGGTAGATGCGGTAGGGGAATATGTATTGTTTCTGAACCCTGACTGTCGCCTGCATAAGGGGGCGCTCAGTACACTGATCGACGTCTTGGAGAAAACGCCGGAGGCGGTCGTGGCGGGACCGATGCTCTTGAACCCTGACGGCAGTGAGCAAGCCGGTGGGAGGCGCGATATTCCATCGCCGTGGAAGACATTTTGCATGTTGGTGCGTCTGGATCTTTTGATGCCGGAGCACCCACGCTTCAAAAGCTTCAATCATGCAGGGCGCGAGATGCCCAGGCACGAAGTTCCCGTAGATGCCGTGTCAGGCGCTTGCATGCTGGTGCGCAGCACGGCTCTTGCCGAGAACGGCGGATTTGATGAGCAGTACTTTCTGCATTTTGAGGACTTGGAACTGTGTATGAGGTTGGGGCGCAATAAACACCTTATAATGTTCGAGCCCGGTGCCGCCTGCACGCACACAAAAGGACAGTGCAGTATTAAAAAACCGCTACTGGTAGAATTCCATAAGCACAATTCATTTGTTAAGTTTATGAATCGAAGCTTTCTTAAGTACTACCCGAAAATATTTTTGGTTATTGTTTCTATTTTGGTTTATTTGCATTTCGTTGGGATCAGTGTGAAATATTTTTTTTCATATCGAAAAAAAATTCAGCTATCCGAATTGTGGGAACGACTCTGAAAACATGAGCATCTTTGTGAGGAACGAGGTATTGTCATCTACCAACATGTGTCATTGAGAAGGATGCAGTTCCATAAAATTAACAGACTCGGGACGGAAAATGTTCTAGAGCGTTGATTTGGGTGTGAGCGGCATTATCGTGGATTTATGTATATGGTTGTGCGTACGTGGTTGAGAGCCTCGCAAGCAGCGATTTCATTTAACGTTCATCACAATCTTGCGCGGTTTTTGATTGCGCGCTTTGAGGCTCCTTTAATTGCATCAGCCTTGTATTTTGTGCAGGTCAATCTTTTAGGAAAAATGGAGCTGGAGCGCTTTCTGCTATCTTGGCTCGGTGTCGTGATCTTGATGTGGACGTTTAAGTCTATACTCAGAGCCGACGAGGCGCGGGTTATTTATGGCGTGATCAAAGGTGTGATTAAATATCCAGCGTTTGAAGCCATACAAAGCCGGACCGGAAGCCTTTTCGTAGAATTCCTAGTCGATCTGCTTATTATCGGTTCTGCCCTGATCATATCTCGCGGTTTTTCAGGCCTGTCGATAATGGTAGTGTCTGCTGTGTTCCTTATATTGACGCAAGCAGCCACTCATTTTGCCATTCTGACGTTCCATTTGCACATGTCCCGGTGGTTGAACGTTAAGAATGTACTTCTGCTTGGATTTGTCGTCTTTGCGATTATGTCGCCGGTGATTTTTATGTTCCACGATCTGGGGCAATTCGGAAGAGCATACTTTACCTCCGTCAACCCGGCGGCACACTTTTTGGCGGCTTATTACAACGTTTTCTGGTTCCGCGAGCCTATAAGTCTCCAAGTTTTGCCAGTCTTTTTGTTGTGCTCCACATCGTTTGTTTTGATCTTTTCCTTTTTCTACGTCCCGCAGACAAACGCCACGATGACCAATCTGCGCTCTTCAAAGAATATGCAAAAGGTAATGTTTCTTGGGCGTTTTGCCGAGAAGGGTGGCATTACCGGCATGGAATTGTTTCACAATTTTTATGCCTTTGGACCGCATCCGATATTTGCCTTGGCTGATAGGGCCGAAAAACTTATGGCGATGCGGGAACTGCAAGACCTCTTGCAGCGCGGGCAAAGCACTTATAGTCGCCTTAACGATCAATATCTTGAAATGTTGTTGTTGGCCTGTTTGGCTGGTCCCGAGGATACAGTTATCTCGTTGTCGTATGACGCAACATATCGTGCACCCTCGTCTCATGTGGGAGACGTCTTACAGCAGATCAATATGATCATGGGCACCAAATTGTCCATTGATACGCACAGTTCTTAGAAACCCTCATCTTAAGATTACAGAGGGGCTATGGCTCATAAATGACCGGTACGAATGATAAGAATAGCCCATGGGTGCGCATCGTCATCGTCAATTACAACAGCGGCCCGTGGCTGCAAAAAGTCATAGACGGGCTCACGGCTCAAAGTCTTGGCGATTTCGAAGTAGTAATTGTCGATAACAATTCGTCAGATGACAGTCTTAACTCTCTGTCTATTCCTGATGAGCGGTTCCAAATCCTCGCCATGGGTGAAAACCTTGGCTTCGCCGCAGCCAACAATCGTGCTTTTGTGGGGGCAAAAACCGAATGGTTTTGCACCCTCAACCCCGATTGTGTACCGCAACGAGACTGGTTGGAGTACATGGATGCGGCCCGCCAGAAGTACCCCGGTGTCGATATGTTCGGTTCGACCCAGTTGATGGCGGATACACCGACGCAAGTTGACGGGTACGGCGATTTTCTATCGTTTTACGGCATTCCTTGGCGGGCGCTGCATGGTCATGACATCAGCGAATTGCCAGACGACGATATGGTCGCCTTTTCGCCTTGTGCTGCTGCGGCCTTCTATCGTCGTCAAGCTTTTGAAAAGGTGGGTGGGTTTGCTGAAGACTTTTTTTGTTACCTCGAAGATGTCGATCTTGGCTGGCGGCTGCAGCGCCAGGGGGGCGAATGCATCCAAGTGCGGCGCAGCGTCGTTCACCACAAAGGCAGTCTCATTACGGTACGCAACAGCCCGTTCAGCCTTTTCCACAGTCAACGCAATCGCGTTTGGATGGTCAGGCGCAACATGCCGTCACTGTTGGCGGCACTGTCCCTTTTGATGGGGGCGGTGCTGTACATTCCCATTCTTCTGTTTAAGTACGACGGCCCAGGGCGCAGGGCGGCCTGGAGGGGAGCTCTGTCGGGACTCAGCACGCAGCCCCCCCCAGCCAAAGGCGTATCGCCCGCTTCATTTGCAAAGGACATCCTGCCCTTATTGCGTCAGGGGAAGATAACGATCAACCCCTATGTGCTGAGCCGTAAAATTCTTCCCTTTGTTCGCAAGGCGAGGCCATAACTCTCTGGATTACAGGTCGTAATCATGAACGATGGTGGGTGCTAAGGGATTGAGCTCGAAGCAATTCGACGTCGGCGACAGATTGACGTTGTAGAACGGATCGTGGCCGACCAAATGACTCCATTTTTTATTGAACCTTTTCAGCTCATCATCAGATGGACGCGCAGCGCTCACGGATTCGTAGTGATACAGTTGCGCATAGGGGCTCTGAACGATTTGTCCGCTGGTGTGGTCACGTAGGCGCAGGCAAAAATCAACATCATTATAGAGAATTCTAAACTTTGGATCGAAGCCGCCGATCGCCAGGTAGTCCTTGCGCCTAACCATCATACATGCGCCGGTCACGGCCGTGTGCTCTTTGGGCACGATGGCACCGCAGACCAAGCCGACTTCTGATTTGTCGTGCAGATAGTATGGATGACTTGGCCCATAGCCCAGTAGCACCACACCGGCGTGCTGAATCTGATCGGTGGGGAACAACAGCTTCGCGCCGACGCCAGCAACGCCGTCTTGCTGACACCACATCAGCATTTCCTCGATCCAGTTTTCGGTGATCAAGGTCATGTCGTCATTTAGGATGATGACGTACTCACCGGATGTGGCCTCGACGACGAAGTTCATCTTTTCGGAAAGATTGAACACATTGTTTTTGTAGTGAACGATTTCGACATTGAGTTTTTTGAGTGCTTTGGTGAGTTCTGGATCGAAATCATCGTTGTCGGCAATGACGATTTCCAGATTTTTGTAAGTCGTCTTCGTGCGAATGGATTTGATCAGTTCAAGAACGTACCAGCTTTGCTCCCCCTTGATGGTGACAGTGTAACCGGCCGAAGGAATGGCGATGGATACAAGCGGATCGCCTTGAATGTCGAATTTGACCCGGTGGGTGCCGCGTAGAGGCCCTTCAATCACCGTGCCGCTGTAAGGGCTGCAATCAACAAAATCCTGCACGGCGCGCCGAGCGGCCAATTCGGCTTCTGGTTTTGCATCAGCCCCGGAGGCCGTGGATTCTGGAAGGGTGCGCCAGTGGTACAAGATATCTGAGATATGGCGGATGTTCTGTGTCTCGGTGGCAACTCGCAAGGCAAGATCGTAGTCTTGAGCAAGGTCGAAATCGGAGCGGAAACCGCCGAGCTTGTCGATCAAGGATTTCCGGTAAGCCACCAAATGGCATGCATACATGCACGATAGAAAGTAAGCAGGGGACCAGTCGGGTTTGAAGAAGGAGCCGAAGCGTTTGCCGTTCTCATCGACTTTGTCTTCATCGGTATAAATCCAGTCAACCTTGGGGTCTTTGTTGATTTCAAGGGCCAAGGCGAAAAGGGCATGGGGCTCGTATTCGTCATCGTGATCGAGCAGGGCGATGAAGTCTCCTTTGGCTAGCGCCAGCGCAGCGTTGCTGGCACCAGAGATACCGCAGTTTTTTTCAAGAAGCTTGATCCTGATGCGGGAATCCTTGGCGGCGAGTTTTTGCAGATGCTTGCGTACCGACGGGTCTGGTGAACCGTCATCGGCGATACACAATTCCCAATGTGGATAAATTTGATTTTGTATGGATTGAACCGCTTGGTCGAGGAATTCAATGCGTGAATTGTAGGTTGGCATGATCACGGAAAAAAATGGCTTCAGTTCCATCTTCTCAATTTTAGCGGCCATTTTGCGCGTAAGCTCAGGGGTGATGGTGCGCTGAAGTATCCAATCTTCGTAGCTCCCTTGTCGACTCTGCTTGGTGCGGAACATTTTTTGTACGATCAGTTGGAATTGACCAGACAGCGCAAGCCCTACAGCGCGTTTGACGGCAAGCCTCATGTGGCCGTCCTTATAAGTCCGCAAAATTTTGCGAAGCGCAATGTTCAATCCCGTGGTGATGCCGGAAAGAGCTTCCATCTGAAAATTTTCAAGAACGAACTCGCAAGGCTCTTCGACAGGATCCATGCGGAACTGAATCGCGGGTGCTGGAAGTTGGATGATTTCATCAATGTCGATCAAATTGCCGTCCAGATGGACGACGTGGCTATGATTTTCAGAATAACCATTGCCGCAATCGTAGAACAGTTGCCAGCGAAACGGTTGGTAAGTCGGCCGTGAGCGGCTCAAGCTTGCCCGAAAACGTACCCGGATGAAGGTGTTGGTGCAACTGATGGGGAGATAAAACCGTGGATCGGTAGAGGTGCTGCGCCAGCCATAAGCGGGTCCGGTTGACTCCAGCCCTTCATCGGGGATCAGAGTAGAGGTGAGAATGCGAGAAGGCACAAAAAGGCGTTTCAGGCGCGTGAAAGCCTTCATAATCGACGGATAAGCCCGTTGATTGGACAGAATCGTGTGGAGTGCGGCGAGCAATTGTTGGTTGGCGCTCACCAAATGGGACTTCAAGGTGTCTATCTCGTTGGTGAGCACGTTGTTTGTTTGCTGAGTTATGCGGCTTTCAAGGTCTTCAAGAGCTTCTTCGTGTGCGATTTGGGAGCGCTTGAGGGCTTGTTTGGACTTGTCGAGGAGCATTTTTTTTTGCTTAGACAAATCGGCTAGAAGTCTGGATTCGAGTTCATCAATATCACGCAAACGCTTTTCTTCACGGCGCGCCAATTCACCAGTGTACGCTGCGTTAAACGTTGCTGCGCATTTGTTGAATTCAATTCGCACACGCTCTAGCTCAGACATGGCGTTTTTGTCGTCTGGTCGTTCCGTCAGTGCGAGTAATGCCGCATACGTAGTCTTCACCCAATCTGAAACGCCAACCTGCTCATGTAGGTGCTCATTTGTGTAAAGGTGATGTCTAAGATCAGGGTTGATGAACTCTTCGACAGTGTGGGCAACCGCCTCAATGGGGTTGGGCCAAGAGACATCAAGATGTACGCCAATGGTCGTCAGGCTATGGCACCAATCTTCCATGAGGGTCTCAAACGAAACCACCGAGCGCGGTGTGGCGCGTGTGCCATTTTCCATATCTAGGACATAGCGCAGCCAGATCAACATGGCTTGGGCCCTATCCATGTTGTTCCGTGTCATCAGGGAATCCGCCACCGCCAATGGGTTTCGGATCGGTAAAATGGTCTTTACGACAACGCCTAGTTCCGTAAGGGCCTGAAGATATAACGATACGAGTAGGGATAAGCGGGGGTCTTTTAGGACAAAAAAAGGTGCGTCATCATACTCCTTAACAATAGCCGCCTTGATGCGGTCGACGATGCTTCTGTGTTCCGTCTCATCAAATACGCTTAAATCGACTTTGCCCCATGTGTCCCAACTGGTGGACATCTGGCCTAAGATTCCATCATTCAATTCTTGAAAGGTGCGCGATTCCCACGATCCAGCAGCGTTGTCTTTACGCGCTGTACGAAGGGTAGATGAATGATGAGCGCCGAGGAGACCAACGCAACGGGTTAAGACCGAGGTACCGCTGCGATGCATTCCTACAACCAGAATACAAACGCGGTGAGGAGAGACCGCGTTTTTTGATAAAGTGCCCGTTGTTTTCATCTTTGAAAATAAATCTCTACAAGACTCCCCCCCAAGGGAAGCCGATTATAATGTCGACTATAACAGCATGGATGTGAACGGGAATGCAATTCACACTTGCAGTATATTATGCCCTGCGAAAAATATAAGATTTCACGGATCATTACAGCGATTTTTTGTCATAAACATTGGCTGCGTTTAGTGTGGAGTGATACAGGTTTGAGATAGAGCGGTGCAAGGTTTGGCGCTCAGGTGCATGTAAGGACCTCCCCGTTAAGGCAATGTCAAAATGGCTTGTTAGACACAACATTCAGACCGTACACTACCGCGTCGATAGGCACGCCAACTTCTCTTTTAATCATGGCGGGAATACTCAATCGTGGCCTTTAATTTGGTGGGGTCGGGGCTAGTTTCTCAAGTCTCATACGTAAATGCTCACCCTATTTAGAAGGGGGCGAGGGGGCTGTTGCCTCATTTTTTGCGGATGTCAGTAGCTTGGGTTGATACTTTGAAAGGTTGTTCGGTTGCAAAAGAAAATTCTTTTAACAGGCGCCAGTGGGTTTCTAGGGCGTCATACGATCGGCATATTGGAGAGCCACTACGGCAATGAAAATGTCGTGGGTGTTTCAAGTCAGGATTATAACTTAATGGATGTTAGTTCCGTTGAGGAAATGGTTCTGAATATAAAGCCTGATGTTATAGTTCATTTTGCAGCATATTCTGGCGGAATTGGAGCAAATAAAGAATTTCCGGCTGATTTTTATTATAAAAATACGATACTTACAGCGCACATGTTTGATGTCGTGTCGCGGCTTGGGGTGAAAAAGCTTGTTTACCCCATGGGTGGGTGTTCATATCCCGCCTCAGCCAAGAGCCCCATTGATGAAGAGCAGCTCTGGAACGGATACCCTCAGGCGGAAAGTGCGGGCTACTCAACCGCCAAGATGATGGGGGTCGTGGCGGCGAAGTCCTACCGATCACAATATGATCTGAATGCAACCGTTTTGATCCCCGGAAATATGTACGGCGAGTACGATAACTTTAGCCGCAGCGATAGCCACGTTGTTCCCGCGATGGTGCGCAGGTTTTATGAGGCTCAATTGTCCGGGACGGATACCGTAGTGATGTGGGGGTCGGGGCGTCCGACCAGGGATTTCGTCTATGCCGGTGACGTTGCTCGCCTTATTCCCCACTTTATTGATAATTATGATGAAGTTGGCCCCGTAAATATCTCTTCGGGGAGAAGGACGAGCATACGTGAACTCGCGGAGACGATAAAAGAGCATGTCGGGTTCGAGGGTAAAATCGAATGGGATCTTTCTAAACCAGACGGGCAAATGGATAAAATATTCTCAACGGAAAAACTAGCTGGGTTGGGATTGTCATGTGATACGTCTTTGGATGAGGGATTGCGGAAGACGATCAAGTGGTTTCTGTTGAATTATAAAAACAAATCCGACGGACTTAGGTTGTAGGCATTGACTGGACTTGATACAGCTCGAAATATTTCGAGGAGAGGCTTTCTAGCATGAAAGATGTTTACGTCATGGGCGGTGCCGGGTTCGTCGGTTCCGCTTATGTGCGCCTGTTTGAAGGCCTTGGGATTAAGTGCTCTGTCATTGATCGAAACAATTGGGGTTCGTTCAAGGATAAGAAGTGCGATGTTTTTATAAATGCCGCCGGAGATAGCAGCAAAATCAATGCGAGGAAGAACCCTCAAAAAAGTTTCCAAGATAATGTTGAAGCGACAGCTCGTTCCTTAGAGTTTTTTTCCTACGATACGTACGTTCTTTTGTCATCCGGCGATGTGTATTCGGACCAGTTTTCGCCGCAGTTGACCCACGAAGATACTGCCATCAATCAGAAAGCTCAGAGCCGATACGGCCTTTACAAGCACTTGGCCGAATTACTGGTGCAGGGAGAGGCGAAGCGTTGGTTGATTTTACGTATGGGCGGGTTTGTTGGCGAAGGTCTCAAAAAAAATGCCGTGTACGATATGCTTCACGACATGCCTGTGTGGCTTAGCCCACAATCATCGCTTCAGTTTATAAACACGGATCGTGCGGCCGGGTTGGTCTGGAAGCTGATTTCCATGGGCGTGGCTAACGAAATCGTTAATTTGGGTGCCAAAGGTTTGGTCAATTTGGGTGAGTTGCATCAGGCCTGCGGGTCCAAATCAATATTTCAAAAAAACGCCCCAACAATATCCTATGAATTGAATTTGGATAAATTGGTGGAGTATCTTGGAAACGACGTGCCGACATCCAAATCGGAAGTGATGTCATTCATTCAGTCTGAGCTGCCCCATTGACGTGAGCCCTGACCTGAACCCCATAAATTGGACTGCTTGAAGTGAGAATTTTCTCGTAATGTTTTGGCTGGCATGACGAGGAAAGACGGTGAAGAAATCGAGGTTTTCGGAGCAGCCAGTCGCGTTCATATTGAAGCAGGCCGATGACGGCTTCGGTATTGACGAGGTCTGCAGGAAGGCGGGCATTTCGCCGCAGACGTATTATCGTTGGCGCAAGAAGTACACGGGGCTGATGCCTTCGGAGTTGCGCCGTTTGAAGCAGATCGAAGAGGAGAACAACCGGATGGTCGCCGATCTCAGCCTGGACAAAGAGATGCTGCAGGACGTTATCAAACGAAAGCTTTGAGGCCTGCGAAGGGGCTGGACCTGATCGATCATCTTCGCGGCGTTTGGCGGGTGAGCATCCGCCGGACCTGCAACGTGGTTTTGCTGCAGAAGTCGACCTATCACTATATGTCCTGCCGTCCATCGCAGGCCGCGCTCAGGAAACGCATGCGCGAGATCGCCGAGATCCGTGTCCGTTACGGCGACCGGCGCATCCATGTGGTTTTGGAATGGGAGGGTCGGCGTGTGAATCACAAACTCGTGTATCGGCTCTATGTCGAGGAAGGCCTGCAAATCAGGAGCAAACGGCCCAAGCGGAAGGTTGCCGTGAAGGTGCGTGAAGACCGCAACCCACCGACGGCACCGAACGATGTGTGGGCGATGGGCTTTCTGTCGGACCAGCTTTTTGACGGCTCCAAGATCCGCATCCTGACCCTGGACGACGCGCGGTCAAAATGCGAGGCTTGTCGGAGAGAGTACAACAAAGACTGACCACATAGCGCCATCTGCAATAAAACCCCGATGGGGTTCATGAAATCCATCGGGCAACCCAGCCGCCCGGTGGCCTGAGAAACGGGAAATTCCGCTGAGAGCCGGTCCAGCGTTGGGACCAAGGTCAGCTTCAACCGCGCCAAACTCTCTCATAGGAGTTGGATCGCTTGGTGGGGGCAGGTCAATTCCTCAAACGGGGAACGGAAATGATGAAAGACAAACCCGCACAACGGCCCTCGCACGTTTTATTGCTGCTTGCGATGCTGGTTGGCGGTGTCATCCTTGGCGGTGCAACATATTATGCTCTCAGCACGGACAGTCTCTCCTCTGACGCGACGATAGTTCTACCCCTACCAAACGCTGGCTTGAGAGGTGAGAAGGCGCAGGCGAACATGGGGAGCGAGGCTGAGTCTCTCCCCATTCAACCATTACAACCGCCCGTCGTTGTGGACTCGTACGATGCGGCGGCAATTCATTCTCTGAACGGCTGGTCGGTGATGTCGGGCACTTATGGGTTCATCGACAGCGTCACCATCGATGGCGAGCGTTCGATCCCCCTGAATTCACGGGCACTGACGAACGATGACGTTTTAGTCGTGACTGGTTGGGCTGGGCATTCCGGGCTTGGCATGTCCATGCCGGATGTCCTTTTCGTAATGTGCGGCCAAGTGGTGGGAAGCGTTCGCGTAGGCAATCCGCGCCCCGATGTCGCGAAGGCGGTCCATCCTTATCTCGACCGATCCGGATGGCAAGCTCGATTGTCGGTCGCACATATGCCTAGGTGTGGGGAGACGACATTGACTGCATTCGGTCTTAGAGTCTGATTCGAAAATTTTCCGGTGCTATCAGCCCCTTGCCAAGAGGCGAGACACGCGTCGGATATGTGCGATGAGCAACCATGTTTCGGCACTGGCAATGGTGCGTTCCCAATCTTTGGCCAACCTGCGACACCGCCCAAGCCATGCGAAAGTCCGTTCAACAACCCAGCGTCGCGGCAGAACTTCGAACCCTGTAGCCTTGTCGGAGCGTTTGACGATTTGCAAAGTCCATTGTCCGAGTTTGTCCAAAGCGCCCCTGAGTTTGGGGCCAGCATAGCCACCATCGGCAAAGATATGGCGCAACCATGCATATCGCCGTCCCGTGCGTTCATAATCGGGGCGAGTGATTTCGCTCCACATCTTGCGCCTCCTCATTTGTTTTGCCACAAACGAGAGAATCACAAATCACTGAAATCACTCAACTACTTTTGGATCAGGCTCTTAGCCCAAAGGGGCGAAATGCGTGGCCGCTGTCGCAAACCATTCCCTTAAATCTACCGCTAAAGGATAAAGTAACGACAAGACGCTTTATCTCACGGAGCTCCCCCCTGCTCCCTGGCTCGAGGCCGAAACCCCAATCCAAACCCATAATAATCAAGGCATCCGCCCTTCGAATTCGATCATGCAGGGCACCGACGTGCTCGGTTTTAAGTAGAATTTCCAAAGGCACATACCAAGGATATGTCGTAGAGCAGAGGAACGGATGGGTCCTCATCCAACTCCCCGGCACCTCCGGTTGGTTGTCTGAAAAGCATTTCATCTTCGGCGGAAAATAACCCATGGGACAAGATGTTGCACCATAGATGCGCGGATGTACCTTATTTTTGTTTGAGTTTATAACCTACTCTACGGCCACCATAAAAAAGATTAGGTCCTTGGTATTTAGGCCCTATTTTGGTTGATATTGCATCACCAAATGAAATCCACCACCACTGCGCGGGTCCCAATCCGTAAGTCCAGATGCGTTCCCCCGAACATAGTCTTCGACTTCAAACAAGTGGTCCTTGACCGGAACCAAACCAAACGGCAGGAACTTTTCTTCCCACCATTCGCGAGGAAGCATTGATACGTGGTATACGGCTCCCGTGATGGGATTTTCATCCGGCACCAAACACACAGATCCAAAAAAAAACCCACCTGGTTTCAAATGGTTGCAGATGTTTTCAGCCAAACCATTCACTTTATCTTCTGGTATGTGTTCCAAAACTTCCCAAGATGTCACGACATCAAACTTAACGGGCTCTCCGGCAGCAGTTTTCGCTGTGAATTTTTGTGTAATATCGGCAGTGAACAAATGCAGAGGGCAGGTGTCCCATTCCCGCGAGCGAAGTTTTTTCGAGTGATCGGAACCTTCTATACCAATCGCAGTATGGCCATCTTCGATCATACTGCGCACCAAGGCACCACCAGCGCATCCCAGATCAAGCAAGTGAATATTGCGCTTAAACCCAAGCATTGCATAAAGTTTGTGATTAAAACGCAGGTTTAAAGAATTATCTTGGGCTGTCCCCCGGGGCCATTTGTGGTCATCCGAGTCAATGGCAACCGGATGGTTCGTTTCGACTTGATACAGGTCATCAACCCCAAAACGAGATAGATAACCCTGTTTCCAAATACGTTGAAAAATATCCTCCGATGAGGTCTTCGGACGAGAATACTTCAACACAAAAGATTCCAGCTTAGAGAATAATATAAAAAATAAATGCGACACCCACTTAATGCGACACCGTAAAAAAACTGTTCTGGTGCCTTTATAGTACTTATTAATAAACTGAATTATGAATCTAGGCATGGCGGTGTGTACTGTCCTAAAATTATTAAAAATGGCTGTTCAGTTTACCGTATGAAAGTGTCATGAGCCTGCGCCAAGTAGCCTCAAAAAGTAAGCTGCCCTTGACAGTTGCACGGGCGTTTTAAACCGTACACGGACGATAACCATTTAGGCCCCTTCCGTCGAGTATCTTTATCCGTCGAGTATCTTTAACAGAATTTCCCTAACTTCTCTAACGGCGCGCCATCGTCGCCGTCTCGAGCATGCGCTTCAGGCGGCGCAACTCCGAGGGCATCAAGCCCGCGTACTTCTTGCGCCACCGGTAATACGTCTGCTGGGAAACCCCCGCCGTCCTGCAGACTTCTTCAGTATGCCAGCCAAAACATTACAAGAAAATTCTCACTTCAAGCAGTCCAACATATGGGGATCAGGTCACATGTGCACGATCTCCATATCTCCGGCCTAACGCAATTGTGTCATTGAATTTGATTGGCATCCTTCACATGTAACACCGTGGCGGGTAAACTCGCGTAAAGAGTGGTCATAATAAAAAAGATACAACCCCTTTATGGATTTATTTTGGGAGGAGGCCTCGATGAAAACTATAATGAAAGCCAGTGCTGTGTTCGGCGCTGTGGCGATGCTGTCAGCATGTGCCGGAAATTACGATGTCAGCGGCGTTTCGGCGATGGGCGATCAAGGCGATGCTTTCGCCAGCGCCTTGCACAAACGTTATGTCGAGCGTGCCGAATTTGAAGTGAAAGAGGGCGATTGGCAATCCGTCGACTTCTTCAATTCGCGCGCCCAGATGTCAGCCATGGGCAATGCGCCAGCGGTGCAAATGCCGGGCGATCGCAAACTAAAGGTGGATGTGGACGCCATCAACCTTGCCTACACTTCATTATCAGGGGCGTTGAAGACGAACGCGCCGCAAGTGGCGCCGGACGCGTGCGCACGCGCGCAGACGTGGTTCGAACATTGGATGGAGCAATCAGAGGAAGGCCACCAAGCCGACCACGTTGCGATGATGCGCGGCGAGTATGAAAAAGCCATACCGGACTGCACGGGCAAAATGGCCATGGCCATGCCCGCGGCGCTTCCCGAACCGTTCATCGTGTATTTCATGCACGATAGCTTTGATTTGAGCAGCGCCAATCTCGCGCTGATCAAACGCGCGGCAGATGCGGCAGATGCGGCGAAAGTGACCCGTGTGGTCTTAATCGGTCATACGGATCGCTCGGGATCCAGTGAGTATAACAAAGGTTTGTCGCGTGCACGCGTGGTTGCTGTCGGCAACGCCCTGATGGAAGCGGGTGTCGCACGCAGCATGGTTACGAAGTCATCCGCTGGGGAAACCAGCCCACAAGTGAAAACCGAAGACGGCATGCGCGAACGGATGAACCGCCGCGTGGAAGTGCTGTTCGAGCGCTGATCGCACCATCACACCGAATTGGCAAAGGGAGGGCTTCGGCCCTCCCTTTTTTGCTTTTAATTTCGCTATACAGACAAAATACCGTCACAGAATCAAATGTCTGGCGTCAATCAGCTGTAGGGGAGAGAAACAACTTAAACCAAAGAAATGGAGACAGCTTATGGCCATGCCGACTCCCGTGAACGGAATGATCACGGACGCCGTTACGCAAACCAACGTTAAGGTTCTGGGTGACGCTCCCGCGATGGCAATGGGTGCGATATATCAGTCGCTCTCGCACTCGACGGGCATTTTGTATGAAAACGCTGTGGGTTCGCAGCAGATGTTGAATATCGCGGCTCAAGCTTCCACGAACCAAGGCGTGATTCAGATCTATTCCGTACCGCCGATGTCGGCTGCGGTTGCGACCTCCAAGATCGCCAACTCCGATGTTCCGGACAATATGCTGTCATTGATGACGGCGCTGCGGGCAACCACCTCCTAAGTCCGCCCCGTGAAATTCTGGCCCGATGTCGGGGACGGGTCAGGTTTTTTCACGAACAACAGACCACCTCTCACACTATGACATGACCAACATCAACTCACGGCATTGATTCCGTGAGCGTGAGAGAACTACGCCGCAAAGCCGAAGGCTAATGTGCCAGGCGGCCTAAACCAACGAAGGAAAACACAAATGGCACTACCCACTCCGATGAATGGCATGATCACCGATGCCGTCACTCAAACCAACGTTCAGGTTTTGGGGGATGCGCCCGCGATGGCAATGGGTGCGATTTATCAATCGCTCTCGCACTCGACGGGCATCTTGTATGAAAATGCAGTGGGATCGCAGCAGCAGCTGGCGATTGCATCTCAAGCGGCAACCAATCAAGGCGTGCTCCAGATCTACAGTGTCGACACGATGGCCGGTGCGGTCGCGACATCGAAGATCGCGGGCTCGGATGTCCCGAACAATATGCTGTCATTAATGTCGGCGTTGAAGGCATCTGAATCCTAAGCTTTGTGTTGAAAGAATCTGTCTCGAAGCCGGGGACGGGTCAGGTTTTTCACAAGCACAAAATCATCGCTTAAAAAAACAACGACGTTCATCACAACTGCCCAAGTTGGGCGTCATGAACTTGAGAGAGAGACGCACCACGATGCCGAACAATGGTTTTGAGGTGCCAAGCAATCCAAACCGAATGTAGGAGATAGAAAATGGCGATGCCCACTCCAATGAATGGTCAGATCACGGATGCTGTCACCCAGGCCAACGTTAAGGTTCTAGGTGATGCCCCGGCGATGGCCATGGGTGCAATGTACCAATCCCTTTCACACTCGACCGGCATTCTTTATGAGAACGCCGTGAGTTCGCAGCAGCAGCTGGGTATTGCGGCCCAGGCCGCGACCAACCAAGGTGTGATCCAAATTTACAGCATCGACACGATGGCCGGCGCCGTTGCAACGTCGAAAATTGCAGGTTCGGATGTTCCGGACACCATGCTGTCGTTGTTGACGGCGCTTCGGGCATCCACGTCTTAAGTGCGGCTTTAGAAAATTTTGGCCCGATGTCGGGGACGGGTCAGTTTTTTCTGTTAACGACAAACACCCTCTAAAAAAATGACATTACCTAATCACAACTGTCCGCATCGAACGTCATTAGCGTGAGAGAGGTGCACCGCAAAGCCGATGATTGAGGCTGTGGTGCCTGGCAGTCCTAAACGATGAAGGAGATCGAAAATGGCTCTACCCACTCCGGTAAACGGCCAGATCACGGATGCCGTCACCCAGACCAACGTTAAGGTTCTCGGTGACGCTCCCGCGATGGCGATGGGTGCGATGTACCAATCGCTTTCACACTCGACCGGCATTCTCTATGAGAACGCCACCAGCTCGCAGCAGCAGCTGGCGATCGCGGCACAGGCTGCGACCAACCAGGGTGTGATTCAAATCTACAGCGTCGACACCATGGCCGGTGCCGCCGCGACGTCCAAGGTCGCCCAGTCCGATGTGCCCAACAATATGTTGGCGCTTCTGAGCGCCCTGCGCGCTTCGACCAGCGGTGTGAGCTAAACCTCACATCCTGTTCAAGTTGTCAAACCCGTCTTGCCCTTTGTTGGGCGGGCGGGTTTGTTGCGTTTGGCTTTATCCCTTTGAAAATAAAAAATAAAAAAATATCGTTAGGCAATCACAAACAGCGCCTCGGCCCGTCATTTATCTGAAAGCACGATGCAACCCAATGAAGAACGGGCCCTGCATTCACCTCACAAGTTATCAGGTCTTAAACAGGAGAATTCAAATGGCATTACCCACACCCGTAAACGGTCAGATCACCGACGCCGTCACCCAGGCCAACGTAAAAGTTTTGGGCGACGCGCCCGCGATGGCCATGGGTGCTCTGTATCAGTCCATGTCTCATTCCACCGGTATTCTCTATGAGAACGCGGTGAGCTCGCAGCAGCAGCTGGCGATCGCTTCCCAGGCCGCGACCAACCAGGGCGTGATCCAGATCTACAGCGTCGACACCATGGCCGGCGCCGTGGCGACCTCCAAGATCGGCAACTCAGATGTTCCGGACAACATGCTTGCACTGATGTCCGCCCTGCGCGCCAGCACCTCCGGCGTTAGCTAAGCTGGACATATGCGGACTTGATGGCTTGTAAGGGCCAAAGGGCCGCCGCAATCGGCGAAAACGCATTCACGGTTGCGGCGGTCTGGTCCCGCATAAATAAGAAATTCATTTTTTATTTCACGGATTCAATTCGTGGACGTCTAGCAGAGGGGAGAGGCCGATTGTCGATCGGTACTTATCTTAAAGAAGTGTCACCTTCGTAAGGTGTAGGAGACGATTGATGGCGAATACCAAAAGTAGCGCGACGGGCCGTTCGGGAGGCAAGACCACGAAGGTGACGTCGAGCACGGCGTCCACGTCAAAGGCCGCCAACACCGCTCCGGACGCAACCGACTTCGATGATTTCAATGAAGTGGAAGCTGCTGAAGAGCTTCAAGCGAAAGCGCAGGCCGCGGCTCAACAGGCCGAGGTCGCTGCCCAACAAGCGGAGTCCGCCGCCGAAGAGGCGGAGGCTGCGGCTGAGGAAGCAGAGGCTGCGGCAGAGGCCGCCATGGCGGCGCAGGCTGCTCTTTCGATGCGCCGTAATCCTGCATCATCAAACGGAAATGCAAAGGCGCAAGCACGAAAAAACAAAAACAATGCGACGGGGCTTGGCAATAACGAAAGTTATCTCGGCATGATGTCGGGCATGCTCGAAGGCATGAGCAGCAACAATTGGGATGCGGATCAGTTTGACGACATGAGCCAAGGCGTGGCCATGGTGCTGGGCTCCGGCCCGGCTTTCGCCGCGCTGGGTTCGATGCTGGCCAATTCAACGGCGCAAAGCTCGGTCCTTATGAATGCGACGCAGATGCAGCGCCAGCTCGACATGGTGGGCCTGAGTTGCACAAGTGCGTGCGTGCAGCAACTCTTGAATTTAAACAACGGTACGCAAGATCCAGACTAGAGACTTCGGAGCACAGACGGGGAGGTTGATGATGGCAAGAAGGAAGCAACAAAAGCAAATCGACATCAATGCTCAAATCATGAGCGGTGGCGTAGGGCTTGCGGCGCTGGAGGCTATGTTCAACCTGGTCAACACACAGTCCACCCTGTCGGCGAGCATGGTCCGCGATCACGAATTGTACGGCCCGATTCAGATGCAGGCCCTGGCCGGGGCGTTGGCGCAAATTCTCGCTACGGCTGAATATAGCTGCCGTCCCAGATGCGTTGCGGTTGACATCCCATCTCCCAGCTCCAAGTCGGGTTCATCGAGCGGCGGCGGCGAAGGCAGTGAGTTTGGTGCGGTCTCCGGCATGGATGCGTTGAACAATTTGCTCAACAAGACCAAGGGCGACACCACCAGCACCACCGTCAACAGCATCGATCAGGCCATGATGCAAAGTATGATCAATGAACAGACGCATCAATTGCATGATCAAATCGTCGATATTGTCGGACCCTCCGGACAAAAACTGGCGGTAACGTGATGCCAGGCATGCTGCTGAAGACTTTGCGCTAACCTAGATAACGAATTGAAGTGAAAGGCTCAAACCATGGCGGATCTAGTTCATTCGCAGATCACAGACGCCGTGACCCAGACCAACGTAAAGGTCTTGGGGGAAAGCCCGGCGGGTGCGTTGGGTGTGTCGTCTCAGGCCATGTCCCATGCCATGGGGCTGTCGATGGAAAATGCCACGCAAACCCAAGGCGGCATGCAGCAGATCGGAAACTCCGCCGCCGCCGCGCTGATGGCGATGATCACAAAGGCGGGAGCTTCTTAAGAATACGTGCGCACCGTTCACAAGTTGGTTTCGGCCGCGTCAAACATAGAGAACGATATCCCGGATGCGACACTGTGTCTGGTGGGGAGAGGAAGGAAGAAGTTTTATGGCGATGCCGACACCAGTCAATGGGATGATTACAGACGCGGTTACGCAAACGAATGTTGGCGTGCTCGGTGTCGCGCCGGCCCAGGCCATGGGGAGTGTCTACCAGACGGCGGCGCACTCGTTGAGCATCATGTTCGAAAACAACACGCAGATGCAGCAGCATGGCGCAATCGCCGCACAGGCGGCGACCAACCAAGGCGTGATGCAACTCTATGGCGCAACCACCATGGCCGGCGCCGCGGCGACGTCCAAGGTCGCACAAAGCGATACGCCGGATTTGATGATGGCGTTGCTGATCGCCCTGGCGGCAAGTCAGAAGTAATAGGGGAGTTCGGGGTGGTCGGAAGAACTTAGGCCACTGGAGTTTGAACACATAGTTTGTAGGTCACGGAAATGCCTGATAGCACCAGCGTCAATTCACAAATCACAGACGCCGTCACCCAGACGAACGTCAAGGTGGTTGCCGAGGCACCAGCCCAGAGTATGGCCATGGTCTACCAGACCATGGCGCACTCTATTTCGCTGGCGATGGAAAATGCCATGCAAGCCCAGGGCGGGCTGCAACAAATCGGCAACGCCGTGACGTCCAGCGGCGTTCGCATGATCTTCGATGCCGCAAACGGCGGTTCAAAATAAAGCAGCGACGCTCCCATTTCGGATTGGAGCGACACGTGAAGGTAAAATGACGTTCCTAGGGGAGAGAAAGACCATAAATGGTCGAGAGGTGATGAGATGACGGATAGCACTGAAAACACAGCGAACAGCAACGATCAGGATTCACAAGAGAGCGATCCCACATCCTCAACGGGTTCAGAATCATCGTCGTCGCCCAGCGCGTCGCCCAGCACCGCCCTCACGGCGACGTCGGGTGGCGTCAATGCGCAGATCATCGATGCGGTCAATCAGACCAACGCCGCCGTGATGAGCACCGCCGCGAACCAAGGGGCCGCGACCGCCTATCAAAAAGTCGCTCAAGCCACGGCGTTTTCCGTTCAGGATGCGACCGATTATTCGCGCAATATCGAAAATATTGCAATGACCGCCCAAGGTGTGATCGTTGCGAAAATGCTTGAAAATGAGGCGAATATTCCGATCTACACCCCTGTGCTGGCCACATTGCAAGAAATGGTTATCGCCGCCAGCACCAACTTGGCCACCGTCGGCACCACGGCGACGGCGATCGCGACCGAGTATCCCGCCACCAAAACCTAAATCCACCCCGTTTTCCAAAGCGCCTATAACTTAAGACCGCCATTTCGGCGGTCTTTTTTTTGTCTCGGCAGGTCGATGTTCGGGGGGGGGAGGGTGAGGAAAGAAAAAAAAGGCGGAGCCGGTGAAACCGAATCCGCCTTAAATGTGGTGTGTTGTGCATCAATCCGACAATTGAAAAGATTCCGACCCTAGACAAACTTTGCTTGGCGCAACCGATCGCGGGCCAGCTGGATGCGTTTGCGCACGGCGCAGTTTGACAGGCCCATGCTGCCAGCGATTTCGTCGTAGGATTTCTCCTCGATCACGCGCAGCAGCAATGGCTCCAGCAAAGAAACCGGCAAGTCCATCAATTGGTGTTCCAGGTGGTCGAAGGTCTGTTGCATGTGCAAAGCTTCGTCAGGGGTGCGCATGGGACGCGGTGTGATATTGGGAGCTTGGTCCGGGTCATCGCCGTCGATTTCATCGCTTAGACGCGCTTGGCGTTTGCGAGACCGATGCTGATCCATGCACGCATTGTGAACCAAGCGGGTCAACCAAGCGCGTTCGTTGCGAATGGCTTCGCCGTCAAAATGCTGGGAGCCTTTGAGCATCGCCTGACTGAGAGCATCTTCTGCATCCGCCATATTGCCGGCCATGAATCTCAGACTTTGCTTGAACAAATAGTCATGATGTTCCATCCACACATTCCAAAAATCCGCAAACGGCCCCAATCCCATATTCGCGGGGCCCATATTCGCGGGTCCCATATTCGCGGGTCCCATGTTGGCGGGGGGGGCGGAAGGTGCTGGGGTGTGTTGGGGTATGGGAAAGGAACGCGGTGGCGGCATGGGTGTCGGCGGAGGTGCCGGCGGCGCGCTGCTTCTCCGGACTTCAGTGTTCGACTGGGAATGAAAATCGCTAACGCCGAACGCGCTTTCCAAGGACCGCGCGATGATGTCCGCTGGCGATAAGTGTTGGGCGTCCGGCGCCAGGGACCGTGCAATCACCGCCGCCGGGGAGAGGCGTTTCCTACTGCGGGACTTGCGCTTGGCCCCTGGCACCGGAACCTCGGTTATGGCGTCATTTAAGCCTTCTGGGTGAACTGCATGGCCGTGCTCTTGATGCGGCCTGGACGTGTGAAAACCCGGATGTCCGGGGAATTTTAAAACCCCCATATTAAAATACGCGTCTGAGCCTGGACAGATCCCGTGAGGCTTGAGTGTCGTGAAACGAATAAAACACTTTGCGTAAAACACAAACACAGGTTGTTGCCTTGGCCGCGCGATCCTCCCTTTTTGATGCACCATAGATAGTATTTACGGGCACATTATCCGGCATCGCCATCTTTGTGCCCTTGCATGGTAATGACGGATAAACACGGCATGTTGTGATTATAAAAAGTCAAATATGAGTTAATAAAATATACATACAAAGTTGTGTAACAGTGTATGACGGGAAAATTTTGGATTGTATGGTGGGACTTCGATATTTCAACAAAATGAATAAATGACACGCATAACTTGTATCTTGCGCCGGGCGCAAAAAAAACTGTGGCGCGATGGTTTCGAGGCCAACCACAGGGCCAAAGCTGAGCTGGGGCAACTTAGGTCGAGGGGGCGTGCATCATGGCTTCGAGTTGTTTTTTCGCCTCGGTGGCGATCATCGCACGCACGGAACGGATGATTTCGATCCAGACAACACTGTTCAAGATTGAAGGGTTTGAGTTCATCGCACCTATGGCGTTGATCAACGCCACGGTGCCGGGATCAAGATCCTTGATGGCGGACGCCAACTCGGTCATCGATTCCGGCGTGAGGGTGCTGGCCCCGCCGTCGCCGATGCCAGCTTTGTGCAGGGCGTCTTTATACGGCTGCTGCATGGCCTCGCGCTGGTCGTCGACCGCGCTTTTGAGGGACTCGCGTTGTTGGCTAAACCCGTCCATGACGCTTTTTTTGTCGAGCACGGCGGCTTCAACATAGTTGCTAGGACCTTCGGGTGCGGCTGGCGGCGCTGTTTGTGAGGCGGGGGCTTGATTTAAATCGACCCCTTGGGCCTTGGCCTGGGCCTCGAGTTGAGCACAGGCCGCGCCCAAGACCTCCGGTGAAATGCCGTCGGTATTGCCGGTCTGTTCCACTTGGGCGATGGCCGCGTTGATGGCGTCCTGGGTGATGCCCGCGGGGAGGGGGGGCATCTCGACCTGAACGAATTGTTGGGCCTGTTGGGGTTGTGGAGGCGTGTTGGGATTGGGAATGCTGGCTTGTGACGTGCCCATGTGAGGAATGTCCGTTTGCGGAATGGTCGTTTGCGGGCCGCTTTGAACGGGAGGAACGGGTGCCGTTTGTGTCGATTGCTGTGTGCTCATGATCTAACTTTCCGAACGTTTAGGTGCCCGACCCTAAGACTTATCGTCTTTCGGGCCGAGGGCCTGGATCGCGGCGATGGTTTTGTCGATCACCGCTTTTTGCAGCTTTAGATTTTCTTGTGCCAGTTCAGGGCTGCTGACGTTGTTTTTGATCAGATCGGCGGTGACGGTGCCCGCGGCGTCGAGTGCGCTTTCAAGATTTTTTTGCACCGCTTGTTCGATGGCGCTGGTCATCTTGATCGAGCTGTCGATCGAATTGACCAAATCGCTCAGGCCCGACTTCGCTCCTGATTTCGTCTCCGGTTTTTCCGAGCTATCGGCCATGCATCAGCTCCCGGATTTTTGTGATTTGGTTTTTTTTGCGGAGGCAGGGGTGGGCGTTGCCGACGTCGGCGTCGGCGGCGGCGGCGGCGGCGGCGTTGAGCCCTTCGCTTGTCGCGTCTTGCCTTGGGAACCGGCAATGATATTTTGCCAGTTTTCGACGTCCTGTTCATATTCCGCAATGGAGTCCTGCCACGTTTGTTGCCAGGTGTCTTGGTAGTTGCGGACGTAATCTTCGAACGATTGGGTCAGGGCTTCCACGCTCCCCGCTTCTTCGGCTCCGGCGTTGTCACCGGAAAGTGCGGCAGCCTCCTTGACCACTTCGTCCGCTTGCACCGGGTCGTCGGTGTCGTTCGTGGTGTCGTCGCTCATAACCGTATCTCCCCTTATTCCACATCCTCATATCTCGACACGAAGACACAACGACAGCTTGTCGGACGTGCCGGTTGGAATCTTTTCGTGTCTGAGAGGAAGACGCACCAGATAAGGGGTTGTGAACCGTTTAGAGCGATTTTAGGGTTGAGAGGATGCCCGTAATGCGCGCGCGGATGGCGTCGGCGCTATAAATCGTCTCGATATCCAAGCGGGCCCGGCGTCCTAAACGCTGGCGTAAATGGGCGTCTTTGGACAGTTTTTCCAGCGCATCGGCCAGGGCTGTGATGTCTTGGAAGGGGACCAAAAGGCCGTTTTCACCATCGCGGATCAAATCGCGACAGCCCACCGCATCGAACGCCACCAAGGGGCGGCCCACTGCGGCGGCCTCCAACAGGCTGCGCGGCATGCCTTCACGGTAGGACGGCAGCACGGCGATATGGCTTTGCATGAGAATGTCGGCGATGTCTTCACGTCGGCCCCACCATTCCACCAAACCCTCATCGACCCAGGTATTGAGTTGCGGCTCGGAAATTGAGGCCGGGTTGGCGGGGTCGGGGTTGCCGACCAAAACGATGCGCAACGCAACATTACGACGTTTCAACAGCCTCGCGGCCTCGACCAGTTCGCCGATGCCCTTGTCCCACAGCATGCGCGCCACCAACACCGCCATGGGTGGCCCATTGGCAGGATCGGTGGTGGGTTCGGGCGTTTCGGGGAAATTCTCCAAATCAAGACCCGATCCGGGAACCAAGTCAGTGCGCTCAGGCGCGCTGATGCCAAGCCCGTTGAGTACAGCGCGATCGTCGGCGTTTTGCACTTGGAGACGGACGTGCGACGGTTTCAGAGCCCAACGCAACACCGGTGTGACCAGAGTGCGGACAAAGCGGAACCAGGGTGTGTTCGAAATGAACACCACGCCCAGTCCGGAAAAGAGGTTCACGCTCGCCCCGACTCCACACAGTCGAGCGGCGATGGAGCCGTATATGATGGATTTCAGGGCGACGTGATAGCTCACGTCGGGACGTTCTGCCTTATAAATACGGATCAGGTCGAGCAGGGCGGAAAGCTCGGACAGCGGGTTTTGGCTTTCGCGCTTGATGGACCATTGCACGGTGCGAAAGCCAAGCGCTTCGATTTGATCGCGGTGCTTGCGCATGCGCGCGGCCACCACCACATCAAAGCCCGCATCGCGCGCGGCGAAGGCCGTGGGCAGACGATGGGAGCAAAACGCCCAATCCTCGGTCACGGTGAACAGAAGCTTCGGACGGGTTGAGCCGGATGATGCGCAGTGGGGCTCGCCGGTCATAGGTCACCCAAAATGTTACGAAACGTCGTAGTAGTCTTTATACCACTCCACGAAGCGTTTAACGCCATCTTCGACCGTGGTGGTGGGCTGGTAGTCGACGGCGGATTTGAGGTCGTTCACATCGGCCCAGGTCGAGGCCACGTCTCCGGGCTGCATGGGCAGCATATTTTTAATGGCTTTGATGCCAAGGTTGTCTTCCAGAACTTCGATGTAATGCATCAGGCTGACGGCTTCGTCGGAGCCGATGTTGAACACGCGAAACGGTGCGGTCTGGCTGTTGGCCGGGTCTTCTTCGTCGCCAAGTGCAGTGGTGGCGGCGGGGGGCGTGTCGAGCACCCGGATCACGCCTTCGACGATGTCGTCGATGTAAGTGAACGAGCGGCTCATCTCGCCGTTGTTGAACACGTTGATCGGTTCCCCAGCTAAAATTGCCTTGGTAAATAAGAACAACGCCATGTCCGGGCGGCCCCACGGGCCGTAGACGGTGAAGAACCGCAGCCCCGTGGACGGGATCGAAAACAGGTGCGAATAGGTGTGCGCCATCAATTCGTTGGCGCGTTTCGATGCGGCGTAGAGACTGATGGGATGATCGACTTTGTCATGCACGGAAAACGGCATTTCACAATTGGTGCCGTAGACCGAACTGGATGATGCGTAGACCAAGTGCTCAACCTGGACCGCGCGGCAGCCTTCAAGAATGTTCACAAAACCAACCAAGTTGGTATCGACATATTCGTGCGGCGCTTCCAAGGAGTGACGCACCCCCGCCTGGGCGGCCAAATTGATGACCCGGTCGGGGCGTTGCTCGTCAAACAATTGGGCCACGGTGGCGCGGTCGGCCATGTCGAAGCGCGCCTCGACATAATTTTCGTGGTCGCTCACCTGCGCCAGACGGGCTTGCTTCAGCTTGACGTCGTAGTAGGGCGAGAGATTGTCGAGACCGACCACCTGGTCGCCGCGTTCAAGCAGGCGTTGGGAAACACGGTTGCCGATAAAGCCGGCGCTGCCTGTGATGAGAACTTTCATGGCTGTCGCTTCTTTGCGCAATAACTTAAGAATCTAGGATATTTTGACGATCAGAACCTAACTTATTTGCCCTCGCGAGAAAACAGCTATCTCCGATGCGCCATTGAACGTGCGCTGGAGTTTGCGGGCCTGCGTAAATATGACCTTAATCAAGTGTATGTGGCGGGGGCGTTTAAGTATCCAGGACCTGAGTGGGTCGCGCCAGCAATGCCGCGAAGTCGTCGCCTGAGATCGGCCGCCAGAAGTGATAGCCCTGACCGTATTCAGCTTTAAGGACCTTGAGCAAAGCTTCTTGATCGATCGTTTCGATGCCTTCCGCGACCACTTCGATGCCAAGGCTCTGCGCCATCAGCAGGGTGCTTTGCACGATGGCCTGGGCGGCGATGTCGCTGGAGACGTCGCCGACGAAAGAGCGGTCTATTTTCAAGTGCGTGATCGGCAGACGCTTGAGGTATGCCAGCGACGAATACCCAGTGCCGAAATCGTCTATGGCGATTCCGATGCCTTCGTCGTTGAGCGTCGACAGGATCGTATTGATACGGTCCATGTCTTCCATGAAAATGGATTCCGTGATCTCGATCTTGAGGCGATGAGGGTCCATTCGGGTCTTGTGGAGAATCTCCATGACCCGGTCCTCGACCCCGTCGCGCTGCATTTGCAGCAATGAGAAATTTACCGAAAGATCCAGCTTTTCCGCCCGCCCGTCGGCCCATTTTTGGTGTTGAGTGCAGGCCTCTTCAAGAACCCAATCGCCGATGACGTCGATCAGGCCAGCTTCCTCGGCGAGCGGAATGAATTCGGTTGGCGGGATGTTGCCGCGGTCGGGATGACGCCAACGCGCCAAGGCTTCACATCCTGCAATTTCGCCGGTGCTCAGCTTGACGATCGGTTGGTAGTGCAGCGCCAGTTCGCCATCGGCCACCGCGCGGCGCAAGTCAGTTTCCATTTTGAGGCGAGCGATGGCGCGCTGCTGCATGTGTTTGTCGAACAGCTCGAAATTTCCGGGGCCCTTGCGGCGTGCGCGGGTTAAGGCCGAGGCCGCATGCGCGATCACCTCAGCCGCTTCCAAGCCTTCCTCCATGGCTCCGGCGACGATGCCCATGGACGCGGTGAGGACCAAGTTTTCCCCGGCGACCTCCATCGGTTTGGTGATCGCTTGACGCAGACGCTCGGCCAGTTTCGGCGCGGTGGACTCGTCGCGACACCCCTCGGCGAGAACGGCGAAGTCGGCTTCGTCATGGCGGCTGACCGTGGTCGCTTCGGCCTCGAACATGCGTGAAACGCTGTCCTCCACGCGCAGGCAGTCGATCAGGCGGTACGCGGCGTTGACGATGATCTCTTCCCCAGCCACTGGACCCAGAGTCTGGCGGAGTTCGTCGAGACGGTCGATGTGAATGAGCAGCACCGCATAGCGTCCGCGGCGTTTGCGGCGCTCTTTATCAAGCAGCCATTCCAGGCGGTCCATGAACAAAAACTTGTTGGGGATGGAGGTGATGGGGTCGTAGACCTTGGAGCGCGTCACATCCGTTTGCGAACCGGAAATACGCAGCGCCTGGCCATCCGCGCCGCGCGACGCGACACCGCGGGTCAGCAGCCAGCGAAAGGTCCCGTCTTTGTGCAGCGCGCGGTATTCATGCTCCAGCGCATCGGATTGTCCCAGAAGATGGTTCTCCACAGCCAGCTTCAGACGTTCGATTTCTTCCGGATGCACCAGGGAGAACCAATCGTCGGGGCTATCGCCGAATTCATTCGGGCCAAACCCAAGCATTTCCTTCCAGCGCTCCGAATAATAAACGACGCCATTTTTAATATCCCAATCCCACAAGCCGTCATTGGCCCCGCGAAACGCCAGCGCGTACCGTTCTTCACTTTCCCTAAGTTTTCTGTGCGTGTGCAAGACGTCCAGTTGGGTGCGAATGCGCGCCTGGGCCACGGGGAAATCGACCGGTTTGGTGAGATAGTCATTGGCGCCCTTGTTGATGGCTTCGGCGATGCTGTCGCTGGCGTCGCGGGCGCTGACCATGATGATGGGCAATTCGGATTTGTCCTTGCTTTCACGCACCTTGGACAGCACCGTGATACCGTCCAGATCCGGCATATTGATATCAAGCAACACCAAGTCGTAGGGAAGCTTGGTGATTTTCTCCAAAGCCTCCAAGCCGCCAGACGCGGTATCCATGGTGAAACCACGACGCGCCAGACGGCGAACCAGAAGTTCGCGGTTCATCTCGTTATCGTCAACGACAAGAATGCGCGTGTCTCGGTTTTCGGGTGTGTTCTCGTTCATGGTCCCGTGCGTAAAAGTCTGCTGGGGGGCTCACATATCACGGTGAAGCCATGCTTCGATCATATGGACTAGCGCGGGAAAGTCTACTGGCTTGGTCGCATAGTCGTCGAAACCGATTTCGTCGGCTTTGTCGCGATCAGAGGACATGGCGTGGGCGGTGAGGGCGATGACGGGAATCTTACGGGTGTCCGGTGCGTTTTTCAGCAGGCGCACGGCGTCCCATCCATCTAATATGGGCATGTTGATGTCCATCAGCACCAAATCGGGGACGTGCGACCGGGTCATCTCGACTCCTTCCCGGCCATTGACGGCAAGAAGAACGGTGTAGTTCATTTTTTCGAGGCGTCGAGACAGCATGTCGCGGTTGAGGTCGTTGTCTTCGACAAGAAGCAAGGTGGTCATAAATGTATTCCACGTATCGGCCAGCAAATATTAGAGTCTATTCGATGTGTAAGAATGCGCCACGTCATCCGTCTCGTCCACAACGGCGGGAAGATGGACGGTAAAGGTTGCGCCTTCGCCCAAGGCGCTATGGGCTTTCACTTCGCCGCCCAGAAGACGTGCGAATTCCCGGTTGACCGTCAAGCCCAACCCGGTGCCTCCATATTTTCGGGTGGTTGAGGCGTCGGCCTGGATGAAGGGATCGAAAACCCGTTGCAGTTGCTCTTCGTCCAGGCCGATGCCGGTGTCGGTAACGCTGAAAACCATGCAATCCATGTCGGTGTCCTTGTCGGGGCTTGGTTCACGGCGCGCGTTGAGGGTGATTGTGCCGTTTTCAGTGAATTTTGCGGCGTTGGACAAGAAGTTGAAAAGGATTTGGCGCAACCGCGTTACGTCCGTTTGCATGATGCCGAGATCGTCGGCGCACTCAACAATGAGCGTATTGCCGTTGGTGGCGATTAGGGGCTGCACGGTGCCGACCACGGTGTCGATGATGTCTTGGACCAAGAACTTTTCCACGCTGATTTCGACGCGTCCCGCTTCGATCTTCGATAGGTCGAGAATTTCGTTGATGATTCTCAGCAGGTGTTTACCCGCGGTGTTGATTTTGTCCAGATCGGGGCTGATTTCGACGTAGCCCAGGTCTGCGGCGTCTTCTTGGAGAATCTCAGAATAGCCGATGATGGCGTTAAGCGGCGTGCGCAATTCATGGCTCATATTGGCGAGAAACAGGGACTTGGCCTTGTTCGCCGTTTCGGCATCCTCGCGAGCGCGCAGCAATTCACCCTCGGCGCGGCGGCGTTCTTGTACTTCTTCGGATAAGGCGCGGGTACGCTCTTGGACGCGGTGCTCCAATTCGTCGTGAGCATTGCGCAGCTCTTCTTGTGTGCGTCGGCGAATGATGGCGCCCATTTTAAAAATGCGCAGGGCACGCAGCATATCGCCGATTTCGTCACGTCGCGGTTGGTCGGGAATTTTGACAGACATATCACCGTCGGCGAGCCGGGTCATGATGCTTGTGACACGGTGGATCGGAATTGAGATTGAACGCCCCAATAAAATAAGCGCCAACAAAAAGGCCAAGGAAAACGTCCCGGCGATCACCCCGATGAGTGTGTTGAGGTTTTGCTCGTTCTTATCGATGGCGACGTTCACTTCGGTGGTTAGGTTGCCAAGCATGTCATGGGCGTCGCCTACCGTACGCTCGATGTCTGCACGCAGGCCATGTTCATAATCCAGGCCGATTTCATTGGCCGCATGCGCCAACTCAAGAAATGTGCGCCGATACGATGACAATGTCGTGATGAGGTTAAGGCGGATGTCGTCGTCGTGGATCAAGCGTTTGATGTCGGAAATCGTAACGGCATAGTTGCCCTCAAAGCGGTCCACATCCTCACTTTGTTTGTGCAGTTGAAGGTCCTTGGTGTAAATTTGCAAAATCGCCAACTGGCGGTGCAGGACGTGACGAGTATTGGTTGTATTGGGCGCCTTTTGCAATTGCGTTTCGAAATCGATGATGGCGAGAGCGAGCTGTTTGCGCAGTCCCTCCGTCTGGTCTTTGCCGATTTTCGTCTGCAGTTCGGCCATGACCTCGAACAGGTATTGATATTCGCTGGTCAGCATCACCAACTGCTCCAGCGTGTCCATGGACAGTTCAAGCGCCCAGAACCGCTCCTTAAGGTCTTCGGTGCTTTCGACGAAATGCTCAAAGGTCGCGTTGAATTCGTCCCTGTGGCGCGGGTCGTACAGGTTGACGAAATCGTTTTGATTGCGCTGCAAATTCAGCAGCATCATGTCCATGGAGGCGATGGTGCTGCGAGTTTCGTTCATTTGGTGCAAGGACGCGTCGCGGTACCAACTGAGATAGAGGATCGTTGCGAGCGCGATCACCACCAGCACCGACAGCATCGTCAGTTTGGTGTGGATGGGCAGAGTGCGAACGCGACGAAACACGGGCGTGAATAAACGGCTCATGGCTTCGAGGGCCTCCAAGCACCGGTCTGATCGTTCGCATTATACTGACGATCCCGTACCGTATGGGACAGTTGCGTCCATACATGTGCACAGGCCTCACATCCATGCATGTGAGATGTCCCCCCCAAAGCGGTTCCAAAAAACAACTTAAATATCAACGCGGTGGCTTCGCGCTTCCGCATTTCATCGTCTGACCGAGTGTTAAGATACGCGAACGTAAGCAATCTGCAAGGTTTTGGAACAAGAGGATTAATCAACGCCCAGTGCATGGCGGAGCTTGGCGATGATCTCCAGGCGTTGAGCCTCATCGTAATCTTGAGGCGGATGCACGCCCCACACCGGCGCAGGCCAGGCGGGGTCGTCTTGAAAGCGGGCAATGACGTGAATGTGCAATTGCTCGACCACGTTGCCGAGCGTAGCGACGTTCATCTTATAAGGTTGAAACACGGCCTTCATGGCCTTGCTGACGCGCTCAACCTCCGCCATGACTTGGTTACGGTCAAGTGTGCCCAGGTCGTCGAGATCTCGCAAACCGGCGGTGGCGGGGACCAAAATCAACCAGGGATAGGTTTTGTCGCGCATCAGCAGCACCCGGCAAAGCTCCAGGCGCACCACTTCGACGGTGTCTTTGTCCAAGGTGGGGTTGAGTGTGAAGTCGGATGTGCTCATGTTATCGTCTCTATGGTATCGCTCAATTGAGATTGAAATCGTCTGCGGGCAGTATGACCCCGTGCCGGAACCGAGGACAATGCCCAATGACACAGATGCGCTTGAAAACGGAATTTTGGGTCAAGGCCCAACTGCGTCTGTGCGATCAATCGTTTTTACCTGCCGTCGTGGTGCGTCGCGGCGACCGTGATGCGGGGCAGGTGCTGATCAAGCTTAACCGCCTGGGGCGGGGGTGCGAGCTGCTGGGGCGGCGCTTTACGGCGGAGGGCGAACGCGCCTGGATGGTGGTCGCGGGCGGTGATGGCGCGGATGCGGAACAGGCTTGCGATGGCTATATCGCGCGTGAGCTCGACATCGACATGGACTTGTGGGTGATCGAAATCGAAGACCCGCAAGGAACCTTTCAGCCCGACGGCCAAGTGCCGCTCCGCCTTTAGTCTGTCGCGAACAACTGCTCTATATCCTTGAAGCTTTTGAACTCCAAGGCGTTGCCGCTGGGGTCTTGAACGAACATCGTTGCTTGTTCGCCGGGCAGGCCGGCAAAACGAATATAGGGCTTAAGCACAAAATTGAGCCCTGCCGCCACCAGTTTGTCTTTGAGCGCATGCCACGCGTCCCAGCTGAGAACCACGCCGAAGTGCGGCGTGGGCACGGTTTTGCCGTCGACTTGATTGGTCGGCGCGGTCGGGGTGTCGCCGTGGCTGAGATGCGCAACGACCTGATGACCCCAGAAATTGAAATCGATCCAAGTGTCCGAAGAACGTCCCTCAACGCATCCCAGAACTCCGCCGTAAAAGGCGCGGGCCTGTTGCAGGTCGTGAACCGGGAAGGCCAAGTGAAATGGCGCCATGGGCGATGTCAATGGTAAGGGGGAAGACATGAGGGGGAAGTCCTTTCAAAATGCGCTATGGTGTTTGTCGACAACCACGGGGGCGGCACATCATGAGCACGGTTATCGATGAAATTCTAGGGAAAATTCAAGCCCTAGAACAAGATTTGGAACAAGAATTCGAAGCCCGGCGGGCGCGGTTTCAATACCGTCTCGAACGGCGCAAGGTCCTGTTCGAGCAGGATGTAGCAGAGCGTCACCGTGCTTTGCGCAAAGGCGTGCTGAAGTTTTGGCGAGAGTCCAGGTTCCTTAACTTCATCACGTCGCCCGTGATCTATGCGCTGGTTTTACCGTTGCTTCTGCTTGATCTTTCATTGAGCCTGTTTCAGTTGGTCTGCTTTCCCATTTACGGCCTAAAAAAGGTGCCGCGTTCAGACTTCATCGTGATCGACCGCCATCATCTGGCCTATCTCAATTGGGTCGAAAAACTCAATTGCGCCTATTGCGGCTACGCCAATGGGGTGATCGCCTATGGCCGCGAAATCGCCAGTCGCACGGAAAAAAGATGGTGCCCCATCAAGCATGCCAACCGGGTGCGGGGCGTCCACCACCGCTATTATGAATTCGACGACTACGGCGATGCGGAAAATTATCGCAAACACGGCAATGATCGCAGGTGAGCGCTCTTGTGCATTTGTATTGCATAACGGGCATGGCGCATTCGGGATTGCCATGTATATCATTTGGGCATATATAGAAAAGATATATGGGCCGTTTGTGCGGGAGGTCCGTCACCTGTCGGAGTTGAGTTATGGACGTGAAGACCTTGTGCCTCGGCGTGTTGAGCCTGGGGGACGCCAGCGGTTACGAAATCCGCAAAATGTTCGAAGAGGGACCGTTCGCGCACTTCCATCAAGCGAGCTTCGGTTCCATCTATCCGGCTTTGTCCAAGCTTTTGGAGGCCGAGCACGTTACATGCACGGTTGAGGCTCAGGACGGTCGTCCGGATAAAAAGGTCTATTCCATCACCGATATGGGCTTGAGCGCGTTTCGCACCGCCTTGACCAAAACGCCGGATATGGACCGGGTGCGTTCGGAAACGCTGTTCATGTTGTTCTTTGCCGATCATATGGACGACGAGCATTTGGTCGAGGTCTATGACGGCTATATGGCCAGCTATCGGTTTCACGTCGAAAAAATGAAAGAGCTGGACAATACGGGGCTCTCGCGCGGTCGCCGGTTCGTGCGCGGTTTCGGCTTGGCGTTTTACGAAGGTGTGCTGCAGTACATGGAAGAAAACCGCACTCATTTCCTCTCCGCCGCCAAGGGCGAGGGCTGGCGCGACATGGACTCGCTGCGCGAATGCATGGAATGCGATGAAGACATGAGCCGGAAGACATCGGCGGGAGGCGGCGAATGAGCCCCAAGGATAATTTAGGACCTTCGACGGAGCAGGACGAGAACGTGCCTTCAACCAAAAGATTTCGGGTGCAGACTTCGTACAAGACCGCCATAGCGATTGCCGTGCTCGCTGTTTTGTGGATGATGTCAGGTCTCTTCAATGACACAGAACATGCCAATGGCGCGGTTTCCACTGAAAAGGCGGACGGCGCTGCCGAGGTGGCGGATGCGCCCACGAAAACGCGTGTGCGCGTGACCACGGTGAGCAGTGAGAAGCACGTCCGCACGATCTCCATTCTTGGGCGCATCGAAGTGGATAAGGCGGTGTCGGTGCGTGCCGAGGTGCCGGGGCGCATTGCCGAGGTCGTCGTCAAAAAAGGCGCGTCCGTTGAGGCTGGTGATGTGTTGGTGAAAATCGATCCCGAAAACCTACCGGCGCTTTTGGCCGAGGCGCGCGCGCGCCTTGAGCAGCGCAAGATTGCCTACGACTCCGCCAAGAAGCTCAGTAAAGGCGGCTACAGTTCTCAATTGAGCGTGGCCCAGGCGAAAGCCGACATGGAAGCCGCCCGCGCTCAGGTTTCGGGTATGCGACGCGATCTTGAAAACACCATCATCACCGCGCCGCTTACGGGTGTCGTTGAAGATCTGCCTGTGGAAGCGGGTGATTTTATCGATAAGGAAGGCGCGGTCGTCGCACGGGTGATCGATCTCACAACGATGAATGCCGTCGGCGAGGTGGTGGAACACGATATCGGCTTTATCGATCTTGGGGGGATGGCAAGGGTGCGCTTGCCCGATGATCGAATGCTGAACGGACAGGTAAGCTACATCGCCAAATCCTCCAGCGCTTTGACCCGGACGTTCCGCGTTGAGGTGACGATGGATGTGCCGGACCGCTCAGTGCCGGAAGGCATGACGGCCGAGCTGCATTTGCCACTGGAACGCGTCGTGGCGCACAAAATTTCCCCGGCGCTCTTGACCCTGAATGACGAGGGCGCGGTGGGCGTCAAAACCGTCAATGACGACGGTGTGGTGGAATTTCACCGGGTCGAGATGGTGTCCGACACCACCGACGGCATCTGGCTGACCGGCTTGCCTCGTGAAGCAAGAATCATCACCGTGGGCCAAGAGTACGTCACCGCAGGACAAACCGTGATCCCCGTTGAAGGAAATTTGAAAACGGTGGGCACGGGTTCGGGCTTGATGAGTGGGGAAGGAAACTGATCCATGCGCGCGCTCATCGACATGGCGTTTCATCACGCCAGAACCACCATCTCGACCCTTGTACTGCTTCTGATTGCGGGCAGCGTGGCGTATGTGGAAATTCCCAAGGAAGCCGAACCGGACATCAACATTCCGTTGATCATCGTACGCGTCGTACATGAAGGGATTTCGCCCGAAGACAGTGAAAGCCTCATCGTTCGCCCCTTGGAATTGGAATTGCGTTCGGTCGAAGGCCTTAAGGAAATGCGCGCCAAGAGTTACGAGGGCGGCGCAAATGTAGTTTTGGAGTTCGAGGCCGGTTTCGATGTGAAACAGGCCCTGACGGATGTGCGCGAAAAGGTCGATAACGCCAAACCCGATCTGCCTGATGACAGCGAAGACCCGGTCATCGAGGAAATCAATTTTTCCGAATTCCCGGTGGTGGTGGTGACCATGTCAGGCGATGTTCCCGAACGCGCACTGTTGCAATTGGGACGCGACTTGAAGGATGAGCTGGAAGGCTTGACGCCCATCCTAAAAGCGGAATTGACCGGCACCCGCGATGAGATGGTGGAAATTCTCATCGATCCGGTCAAGGTGGAAAGCTATGGGCTCAGTCCATCCGAAGCCATCGCCAGCGTGAAAAGCTCCAACAAGTTGGTGGCCGCAGGAGCCCAAGATACCGGGCGGGGCAGTTTTACGCTCAAGGTTCCGGGCTTGCTGACCAACGTCAACGAGATTATGGCCCTGCCGATTACGGTCGATGGCGACGCCGTGGTGCGTTTGGGCGACATTGGTGAAGTGCGTCGCGCGTTCAAGGACCCCAAGAGTTTCGCGCGCATCAATGGTGCGCGCGCGGTGACATTGGAAGTGTCCAAACGCGCCGGCGAGAACCTGATCGAGACGGTCGCCCTGGTGCGCAAGACGGTGGAAAAAGAACGCGCCGCATGGCCTGATGGCTTGAGGAACGGCGTCAATGTGACTTACGCGCAAGACAAATCGACCGACATCAAGGAACGTTTGTCGACGCTGGAAAACTCAGTCATCAGCGCGGTGCTTTTGGTGATGATCGTGGTGGTCGCCGCGCTCGGCCTGCGCTCCGCCGGATTGGTCGGAGTGGCGATTCCCGGCTCATTTCTGACCGGCGTCCTGGTGTTGCATGCCATGGGGATGACCATGAACATCGTGGTGTTGTTCGGCCTTGTCCTGGCGGTCGGCATGCTGGTCGATGGCGCGATTGTGGTGACGGAATTCGCCGACCGTAAGATGACCGAGGGTCTGCACCGCAAGAAAGCCTACGCCTTGGCCGCCAAGCGCATGGCCGCGCCCATCATCGCCGCGACCTTGACCACTTTGGCGGCGTTCTTGCCGCTGCTGTTTTGGCCCGGCGTCGTGGGTGAATTCATGAAGTATCTGCCCATCACCTTGTTGGCGACGTTGTCGGCATCGTTACTGATGGCGCTGGTGTTCATCCCCGCGCTTGGGGCCTACATCGGTCGCCCCGGCACGGCGGACCCGCAAGCGATGAAGGCGCTCAAGGGCGGTGAGCAAGGCAACTTTGAGAACGCAGGCGCGCTGACGCAAGGGTATTTGAGCCTGCTCCAAAAAGCCTTGAATCATCCCGCCAAGGTCACCGTTGGCGCGTTCCTCGTATTGGTGGGGGTATTGGTGGTTTATGCAAAATACGGCAACGGCATCGAATTTTTCCCCGACACCGAGCCCAGCACCGCCCAGGTTCAGGTGCGCGCGCGTGGCAACCTGTCGATTTGGGAACGCGATGCCTTGATGCGCGAAATCGAAGCTCAAGTCATGCAAGTCAAGGGGATCAAAACGGTCTACGCTCGCACCCGCTCCAACCCCACGGGTGAGTCCGCCGAGGACATCATCGGCACCGTGTTCCTTGAGTTCGTCGATTGGGACAAGCGGCGCAAGGCCAGTGCGATCTTGGACGAAATTCGCACCCGCACCCAGCCGATTGCGGGCGTGATCGTGAATGCGGTCAAACAAGAGGGTGGGCCGCCGGTCGGCAAACCCGTTCAAATTGAAATTTCGTCGCGCTATCCGGAACTTTTGGAGCCGACCGCGAAACGCATTGTCGAGGAGTTGAGCAAAAACGCCAACTTCGTCGATATTGAAGACAGTTTGCCCTTGCCCGGTATCGACTGGGTGTTCGATGTGGATCGTGCCCAGGCGGCCAAATTCGGCGCCAACGTTTCTTCGATCGGCTCCACCATACGGCTGGCGACGTCAGGGGTGAAGTTGGGCGGGTACCGTCCGCGCGATACCGATGACGAACTGGACATTCGCGCGCGCTTTCCCAGCGCGTACCGCACCTTGGAACAGCTGCAACACATGCGCATCAAAACGCAGGCCGGGCAGGTGCCCATGAGCAATTTCGTGACCATGAAACCGCGCGCCAAGACCGGCACCATCAGCCGTACCGACGTCAAGCGTGTCGTCACGGTCAAGGCTGATGTCGTCGAGGGCGTTTTGGCCGACGAAATGATCAAGGGTGTTCAGGCCTGGATTGCCGCCGCCGATCTTGATCCGCGTATTTCCATCCGTTTCAAGGGCGAGGATGAAGAGCGCGCCAAAGCTCAGGCGTTTTTGTCAAAGGCGTTCGGCGTGGCGCTGTTTTTGATCGCCATCATCTTGGTGACGCAATTCAACAGTTTCTATTCAAGCTTTTTGATCCTGTCGGCGGTGGTGATGTCGACCATCGGCGTGTTCATTGGCCTGTTGATCACCGGCCAGCCGTTCGGCATCGTGATGGGTGGTATCGGCGTTATTTCACTGGCGGGAATCGTGGTGAACAACAATATTGTCTTGATCGACACCTTCGACCGCCTCAAGCAAACCACCTCGGATGTTCGTGAAGCGATTATGTTGACCGGCGCACAGCGCTTGCGCCCGGTTTTGCTGACCACCATCACCACCATGCTGGGACTCATGCCCATGGCCATGAACATCGGCATCGATTTCATCGGGCGCACCATCGTCGTCGATGCGCCGGCCAACCAGTTGTGGGTGCAGCTTTCTGTGTCGATCGTATTCGGTCTGGGCTTCGCCACCATTTTGACGTTGATCGTTACGCCTGCACTTTTGATGATACGCGCTAACGTTGCGGGCTGGTGGCATGGGCGTCAAATCCGCCGCGCCGAAGTTGTCGGCTAGGAACTGGGGGGTAGGGGCTAAGTCGTAGGCTGGGAATGCTTGGCGACGCGTTGTGGCGGGAAGGTCAAAGTCGCGGTCGTGCCGATCCCTTTTTGGCTGTTAAGCTGCACCTGGCCGCCGTGCGCTTTGGCAAGGCTCATGGCGAGGGTCAGCCCAAGCCCGGTTCCTTCGTATTTGCGTCCCAGCGTGCTGTCCACTTGACCGAACCTGGTAAGAGCCTTGGCCAATTCGTTCTTATCCATACCGATGCCCGTGTCGGTCACGATGAATTGCAAGGCGCCGTTGGTTTTTTCATCGGCGCTTAACACCACGCGACCGCCTTTTGGGGTGAATTTGATGGCGTTGGACAATAGGTTGAGCAATATTTGCTTGAAGCGGCGTTCATCTGCGAACAGTTTGGGCAACGGTGCCGAGGTCGCGTTGACCAGCTCTATGTCGGCTTCCTTGGCGCGCGATCTGACGATGCGCATGGCGGCGGCTGTAGCTTTTTCAGGATTGATGGTGTCTTCATTCAAGTTGAGGCTTTTGGCTTCGATCGCGGAAACGTCCAAGACATCGTTGATCAATTCCAGCAAATGCTCACCTGACGCTTGAATGTCATGCACGTACTCCAACTGCTTGTCGCGTAAGGGTCCGGTGTAGGATTCATCTTTTAAGATGTTCGAAAAACCGATGATGGCATTGAGCGGCGTGCGCAGTTCGTGGCTCATGTTGGCCAGAAATTCTGATTTTGTGCGGTTCCCGATTTCCGCTTCGACCATGGCGGTCACCAGTTTTTCCTCGGCTTCCTTGCGCGCCGTGATGTCTTCGTGCATGGCGAGAAAATGAGTCATTTCACCGTTACGGTCGCGAATGGGGGAAATCCGGGCCGCGGCCCAGAACAGACTGCCGTCCTTGCATCGGTCTTGGATTTCGCCGCGCCACGTTTTTCCCGCCATAATGTCCGTCCACATTTGCGTGTAGACACGCTTCGGTGAGCTGTCGGACTTAAGAATGCGGGGGTTTTGACCCAGAACTTCACCGCGCGAATAGCCGGTAACGTTACTGAACTGTCGATTGATGTAGGTAATATCGCCTTTGAGATTGGTGATGAAAACCAAGTCTCCGCTTTGTTCGACGGCGTGCGAGAGGATGCGATGTCCTTTTTCTATTTTTTTGTAGGAAACGGCTAAAAACGCGGTAATCCAAATGGCGAACAGGGCAAGACCGCGATTGGTCAATACAACCCAGTAGATGCCGCCGTCAGGCGAACCGAGATACCCGACAACGGTTAGAACAGACCCGATAATGGCCAAAGTGTAGATGTGGCGGTGATCGCGCAGCCAATACCCAGCTAAAACCAGCGCCACATAGGGAACGCCGCCGGCAACGCCCAGGGGTAAGGCAAGATCGAACGCCAGCACGCTGGCGGCGATAACCGTGATCACCACCATCATCGGTATTTTTGTACCAGGCCAAAACTGTATCGAAGACCAGAACTGTTTCGAAGAACTGTCGGGACCTTTTGGTATCGGAGAAAATTTGTCCGTGCTTCCCATTTCCGTCCGCGGCTGGATGTTGTTTTCGACGATTCCCACAAACCGGATAAATGGTATCGAACCTGAGCGTAGGAGCAACAGGTTTATCGCATACGAAAACATTAAGGTACGGATTGGCGCGATGGCGAACGATGACCGAGGACCACGGTTAAGCGGAGATGGCGGTGGCGACACAGGTTTTGGGAAGTTGAACCTTGATCGTGGTGCCGACGCCTTTTTGACTGATGATTTCCAATGTGCCGCCATGCAATTCCACCAGTCCCTGTGTCAAGGGCAGGCCCAGACCGGTGCCGTGGTATCTACGGGTGTGATCGCTTTCCACTTGGCCGAATTGCGTCATGGCTTTGGTGATGTCCTCCTTATCCATGCCGATGCCGGTATCGCTGACGGAGATGGTGAGGCCGCCGTGGTTCTTCTTGGTCAACGAAACGGTGATTGTTCCGCCTTTGGTGGTGAATTTCACCGCGTTGGACAGGAGATTCAAGAAAATCTGTTTGATGCGTCGCTCATCGGCATGGAGATATGTCTCCTGATCAATGCCGGAGCACGAAATGCCGATGCCGACCTGTTCGGCGCGTGGCGCCACCAAGCGAAATGACGATTGCACCACGTCGGCCAAACGGAACGTCGTTGTGTAGAGGGTCACTTGAGAAGCTTCCAGAGAGGCGACGTCGAGTATGTCGTTGATCAACGCCAAAAGGTGTTCCCCGGATTCTTTGATGATGTCGACGTAATCGGCGTATGCCGGAACGTTCAGCGGGCCGAACGTTTCGTTCTGTATCGAACTGGAAAAGCCGATGATGGCGTTCAGGGGAGTGCGCAACTCATGGCTGGTGTTGGCGAGAATTTCAGATTTGGCCCGACTGGCGATTTCCGCCTGCTCTTTGGCGGCGGTGAGTTTTTCTTCCGCGAGTTTGCGTTCAGAGATGTCTTCGTGAACCGCGACGAAATGATTGATGGTGTCGGAATAAAGCGCCACCGGACTGATCGTCAGGTGTGCCCAGAAAACCGTGCCGTCCTTGTGTTTGTTTTGAATTTCGCCGTGCCATTTGCGGCCCGACAGTATTGTCGCCCATAAATCCTTGTAGGTTTCGCGGTCGGTCAGGCCCGATTGTAACAGGCGTGGGGTTTGCCCAATGACCTCTTCGCTGCTGTAGCCCGTCATTTTCTTGAACATGGTGTTGACGTATTGAATTTTGCCCTCAAGGTCTGTGACAAAGACCATGGACGGGTTTTGCTCGATAATCGCGGACAGCATGTGCAAATGCTTTTCGGCTTCGAGTTTTTCGGTGATGTCAGTGGCGGTGCCGTAAATGCCCTTGAATGCCCATGTGTTTTTGTCGAAGTGTGGAAGGCCACTCACCAAAAGTGAGCGGACGGCACCGTCCGGCCTTTCGATTTCGAAGAGGTGGTCGCGAAACGGTTTTTCCCAATCGGGCTCGATCTGCGTTCCCTCCGCGCTATAAAACACACCCAGGTCGGTTAATTTCCGACCAATCAAATGTTGTGGCGGAAGACCCATGATTTCAATCGCACACTCTGAAATGAAGGTCAGTACGCCGCGCTTGTCGACTTCCCAGATGATTTCGGAAACAAGACGTGTGATGTCTTCAAGGCGCGCCAAGGCATTCGACGCGCGCTGCTCGGCATTTCCGGGAAATGAGGGCCAGTTTCTCGGTTTACGGCTTTGGTACGCATGCACCACTTAGACACTCCCCCCCTTCCATAGCATTCTGGGCGGGGCCTTGAACCAAACCGCCAGTGTCATAAAGCTAGAAAATCATTTTATACGAGAAATAATAAAATACCTTAACCACGTAAAGGTGTAAAAAGGCGCATTGGTGTACATTCTTGTGGGCATCTCTGTGGGTAAAATATTTTTTGTCATACGAAAGGCTTATCTTCAGTGGCGCTGACGTTGGGTTATGATCGAAAATAGAGTGCATCATTGGTCGTGAGGTTGCCATGAGTCCGATGCTCGATGCGGACCGTCTGCTGAATTTAGCGCGCGAGAACTCCGTCAAAAGTAAGACCGAACTCGCCGCAGTCGTCGATAGTCTTTTCGATGATCGCGGCACGGCGCTGAGCGATCGCGAAAAGCGCCTCATGTTCAACATTATCGAGCAACTTGTGCACGAGGTTGAAGTCTCGGTGCGCAAGCAGCTCAGCGAAAAATTTGCAGAAGATGACGATGTCCCGCGCGAACTGGTCAAAGCGCTTGCGTCCGATGAACTGGACGTCGCCTACCCAATTTTGACCAAAAGCAAGGTCCTACACGATGAAGACCTGATCGAAATCATCCACTTGCGCACGGAGGAATATCACCTTGCGATCACCTTGCGCGAGAATATCAGCGAAACGGTCTCCGACGCTTTGATCGAGACTGAAAGTGTGAGCGTGATCACGCACTTGCTGAAAAACGAAAATGCGCGTATTTCCGAGGCCGCGATGGGGTATTTGGTCGAACAGTCCAAGCGGGTTGACACGTTTCAAGAGCCTTTGCTTCACCGCACGGATCTGCCTGAGGGGGTGGCGAAAAAGATGTTCATGTGGGTGTCCGTGGCCCTGCGCGAGCATATTGTCGGTCGTTACGACATCGACGCGGCGACAACGGATCGGTTGTTGGAACAGGCGGCCCGTGAAGGCTATGAGGCGACGCTTTCGGAAAAAGCCGATCAGTCGTCGGAGCTGATCAAAAGCTTGCGTGAGCGCGGCATGATCACGACGGAAATGCTGGTGCAGACCCTATCGGATGGAGAAATTCCACTTTTTTTCGCCATTTTGTCGGATCTCACGAAACTCAATGACGTCTTGGTCCGCCGTATTGTGTTTGAAAAGGGCGGTGAAGGGATTGCCATCGCCTGCAAGGCTTTAAATCTCGGGGAGCTCGACTTCATCACAATTTTCCGAAAAAGCCGCCGTGTGGCGCCGGGGCGCACCGATGCAACGCGTGCCGATGTCAACGCCATCTTGGATATTTATCGCGATATGTCGGTGTCCGAAGCCTGTGAGGTTGTCAAACTGTGGCAACGTGATCGGGAATACCTCAGCGCGATCCGGGATTTGCTGCCCGATACACAATAACTTATTAGATGAGCCCCTCGCTGCGAAGATGACGTAGGGCTGCGGCAATTGAGCGTGCGTCGCCGAGAGCATTATGCGACAGCTCGGTATCTGGCAATCCAAGTTGCGACGGCAGGTCGGAACTGCGGCAGTGCTCCTCGACCAAATTTAGGCCGAGCAGGGCTTTTCTGGCGTTGCGTTCCATGTCGAAAATGGATGGAAAGACAATGCCCATCAGTTCGCAATTCCGACGAACGATGCTGCCGTCATGGCCGTAAGAAAACAGGGCCTCACTGTCGTTGCCAATAAAGCCAACGAAATTGGAAAGAGCCTGCGCAAAGGGAATGCCTTCTCGGTCGATGGTCTCTTGGGTGATCCCCGTCAAGTCGATGATGTAATCGCTCAGTTGAGGGTTGTGTTTGGGGCGGACAAAGCACTCAAAGGCGGCGATTTCACGCCAGCCGTCGGCGACGTCCAGCTTGACGGCGCCAATTTGAATGATTTCAGGATATCGACCAGGCTGGGTCCAGTTGTGCGCCGCGAATTCGGGCCAACTGGTCCATTCCGTATCGTAAACCACCACCGTTCCGCACTTGATTGTGTTTACCATCTGGTGCTGCCGTCCCGCGAAACTGGTTGCGTATTGGTCCTAAGGCGAAACTACGTTGTGAGGTCCTGATCATTGTTGATCTGATCGTCATCAGGCTCGCATGTCCCCGTACGGATGCAAATGGCGCGGTAGCTGCGCACGGCAAACGGGATGGAAATCATATACGCCGCCAAAATGCCCGACAACGTCACCCACGGCGCGCTCAGCATGCTGGCGATCACCAGACCGACGGTGACCATCAACGGCAGCACCAGCTTGGGGCTCAGTTTGACCTTTTTGAACGAATAGGTGGGGATGGAACTGATCATCAGCATCGCCACCACGATCATGAACACGGACACCACCTCGGGGCGGCGCACGTATTGTTCAAACAGGTTGAACGATATGATCATCGGCAGCAGCACAAGACCGGCTGCGGCCGGGGCAGGCACGCCGGAAAAAAAGGTTGAGGCCCAGGCGGGTGGGTCCGGGTCCTCAGCCGCCGTATTGAACCGCGCCAGACGCAAAGCGCAACTGACCGCGAACAGCACCACCAAAATCCAGCCGAACCGTCCCATCTGTTGTAGAGACCAAAAATACAGCATCATCGGCGGGGCGACGCCGAAGCTGAGAATGTCGGCCAGGGAATCCAGCTCGGCACCGAATTTGGATGTGCCCTTGAGCAGTCGGGCAATGCGCCCATCCAAAGCGTCCAAGATTGCGGCGGCCAAAATGGCCAGCGCCGCATGCTCCCAGCGTTGTTCGTAGGCGAAGCGGATCGCCGTCAATCCAGAGCTCAACGCCATCAGCGTTAGCATATTGGGGATCATCACGTTCAGCGACAGCCGCTTGCGTGCGGGACGTTTGGAGTGCGTGGAGGGCTCGCTCGGTGGGGTGGTCTCAGCCATCAGCGGACCTCACCGCTACGCTTGGGCTCATCGGAATTCAAATCGGCGACCACCGTTTCACCGGCGGTGGTCAGTTGACCGACGGCCAAAAGCGGTTGCGCGCCCTTGGGCAGGTAGACGTCGACACGCGAGCCGAACCGGATCAGGCCGAAGCGCTGCCCGGCTTGCAGATGATCGCCTTCCTTGACCTGACAGAGGATCCGCCGCGCCACCAAGCCCGCGATCTGCACGAAGGCAATATCGTGGCCGCTGGCGGTGTGCATGGACAAAGACATGCGTTCGTTGAATTCGCTGGCTTTGTCCAATTCGGCATTGAAGAATTTACCGGGCCGATAAGCGATTTTGGTAATCGCGCCGTCCATCGGGGTGCGGTTCACGTGGACATTGAAGACGTTCATGAAGATGCACACACGCGGACGTGCTTCATCGCCCATGTCCAGCTCAACAGGGGGCACCGCTTCATCGATCAGGCACACGCGACCGTCGGCTGGCGCAATGACCAGCCCGGGACGGGTCGGTGTGACGCGGTCGGGGTCGCGAAAGAAATAAACGCACCACAGCGTCAGCACAAAGCCGATCCAACCGAGCGGCTCGGCATAATAGCCAAGGGCCAATGCAATGACGGCAAACAGCGCGATGAACGGCCAACCGGCGCTGTTGATAGGGACCAGGATGGTCTTCACGAAATGATCTTCCTCACAGTGTTGACCGGAAAGGTTCCGGTCTTGATCCGCGCGCATTGTAGAGGCGCGAAGACGTTACGTTAAGTCTTGTATTTTACGGCGAAAAATGGCCGATAAGCACCGCTTATTGACCCGGAAGCCGGAAAACCTGTCCGGGATAAATGAGGTTGGGGTCACGGATCAGTTTCTGATTGGCCTCATAAATCATATGAAAACGCAGTCCCTGGCCGTATGTCCGTTCGGCAAGCCGCCACAGGCTGTTGCCGGGCTGCACGACGACGAAGCTGCCAGGGTCTAGATTTTGCGTGTCTGCGGGTTCCGCGCGCTGGAACGGCAATTCGCGGCGCGCCAACACTCGGGCGCGGTCGTCGACCATATCGGCGCGCAGCGTGTAGGTGCCGGGCGCGATATCGGTTTGCGGCGTGACGCGCCAGCGCCCGGCCGCGTCGGCAATGGTGCGGCCGATGAAGTGATTGTCGATGTAGAGCTGCACCGCATGGCCCGGCTTGGCATGGCCGCTGATGCTCAGGTTGCCGCCGCCGTAGTCAACGGCATCGACGCCGAAAACGTCCTGCGCGCCGGGCTTTTGCAGAACTTCGCTGGGGCCGGTGCCATCGCGTCGGACTTTCAGCGCCAATGCGCCATCGCCGCCCGCGCCGCGTTCGGGCACCACCAAAATCACCACGTGATCGGACAGCACGGGGTCGTGCCCATCCATATTCATGCGTAAGCCAAGGCGTCGCTCGCCGGGTTCCAGCAGAGCTTCAGGCACGAACACCCATTCCCCGTTTCCGTCCGTGGTGACGGTGCCGAATACGCTGTCGCCATCCAATATTTCCACACGGCTGCCCGGATGGGCGCGTCCGGCCATTACGGCATTGCCTTCCGGGTTGACGCGCACGACGTCAAACGATGGCGGAATGATCTCCTCGGCTTGGGTCTTTGTGGCGGGAGCTTTAGGCGACACCGTCGTCGGCGGTGGGGTTTCCGCGTCGCCCAGAATAATGCTGAGGCCGACGGCAATGGCGACGATGACGACGCCGAGCACACCTATCATGACGGATTTTTGCAACGTCCCCCAACTCCCGATCTCGTGAGGCCCCAACTTTGTAATATGTTTAACACTAATTGTGGGGCGATGGGACTGCAATCACGGTGATGCGATGACGGCGTAAAAAAAGCTTAATCCCACTCATTCCCCCCGGTTTCCTTAGCCTTTGGGGCTTTGACCGGGTTGTGGATGGGCGGTAGGGATTGCAGGTGTTTGATTGTGGACTTGCGGTCTTGGGCGGTCATTTTGCTGGTTGAGTGGCTCACCGATTCGCTCATCACGCCGCCCACGAAGTCGCCGTCGGGCAGCATGCCGATGGTCAACAGCATGTCGAAATCGGGCGCTTTCCACTTGCCGACGCCCGTTTGCGGATCGGGCGTGATGTTGGGAATGGCGATGCCTTCCGGATTGCGCTTGGTGCCGGCGAAGGCCATGTCGCGCCGATATCCACCCAGCATGTTGCGCGGCGTGTGACATTCTTGGCAGTGGGACAGGGCTTCGACGATGTATCGTCCACGGCTCCAGTCCGCTTTGGGGCCGGGGTCCAGATACAGGGCGTTCCAAAACACCATCAGCCAACGCCAGCGAAACGGCGCGCGCAGTTTGTGCGCCGAGTTGGTTTGCGTCACGGCGGGCTGCGCCTGCAAATACGTCCACAACGCGGTGAGGTCTTCATCCGTCATGTGGGTGTAGGAGGTATAGGGAAAAGCGGGGAAATAGTGCGAACCATCCGGGGCGATGCCTTCGCGCAAAGCACGCTTGAAATTTTTGAAGGACCAGTCGCCGATGCCGGTGGTTCGCTCAGGCGTGATGTTGGGGCTGTAAAACGTGCCGTAGTCGGTCTTGAACGCCCGTCCGCCGCCCAGCCTTGGGCCTTTGTTCTTTTTGTCGGTATGACAGCCTTCGCAGCCGGCGAGGTTGAAGATGTATTGCCCTCTGGCTAAGCGATCTTGGGCCATGGCGTGCGCGCTTGCGGACATCAGCGCCGCCCACGTCACAAGCGTGACGAGGGCGGCGCGGCCGTCGAGCTTTGTTCTGAGAGCGATAGGCACGTTCTACTGTTTCTTTTTCTCGCGGAAGTTCTCATGGCAATTTTTGCACGCTTTGCCCAGACCGCCGAACGCGGCCCCCGTGGCCGCCATGTCGCCGGACTGTGCGGCTGTATTCAAGTTGGCGGAAGCGTCTTGCAACATTTTGACGGCCTTGGCGAACTCATCGGGCTTATCCCAAATGGCGGGAAGGGCCTCGGTTTCCCCGAAGTCGGAGCCTTCGGGGAAGATCGAACCGGCGATTTTCGCCAGGTCCGCCATGCCTTGGGTGTGGGTGGCGAGGTTTGCCGCGTTGCCGGTTTGGCCCTTGAGAATACCGACGATCGCACCCATGTGGCCGCCGATGGACCTCATCACGCTCTTGCGATACTTGATTTCTCCGGCTTCGTCCGCCATTGCAGGGGCGGTGAATGACACGACGGCCAGGGCCGCGCAGGCTGCGAGTATGGATCGTTTCATCGTCATGGTTATGTACTCTCTTTCGAATGCACGCCTATCGCGGGCGTTTTGCGGAATCGGTCGCCGCATAGTTTCCGTGAAAACAGGCGAATTGCCAAGGGGGCAGTTTGTAACGGTTCGTAACAGGCTCATATCAAATGGCGCTTTCGGTGCAAGACACGTCGCGTTACAAAGGCAGAAGATGAGAAAGGGAGTTTCCATGACCAAATTGACATCGCTGTGTGTGTTTTGCGGATCGCGCCCAGGCACGGACCCGGCCCATGCCCGTGAAGGGGAAAAGTTGGGTCGATTGCTAGGGGAACGCGGCGTGCGTCTGGTCTATGGCGGCGGGGGAATCGGGATGATGGCTTCGGTGGCGAACGCGACCATTGCAGCAGGCGGTGAGGTTACGGGGATCATTCCCCAATTTTTGCGCGCCTATGAAGTCGGCGTCGTCGACGGCGCCGTTGAGATCGTGGTTGAAGGCATGCATGAACGCAAAGCCAAGATGTTTGAAATATCGGATGCGTTCGTGGTGCTGCCGGGTGGGCTCGGCACCTTGGATGAAAGCATTGAAATCACCACCTGGAAGCAGCTTCAGCAGCACAACAAGCCGATTGTTTTCGTCAACACAAACGGCTATTGGGACCCGTATTTCGCCCTGATCGACCGGGTGGTCGATGGCGGCTTCGGACATCACAAGGTCAAAGAGCTGTTTCAGGTGGTCGATCATGTCGATGCGGTTTTCGACGCCATCGCCGCCGCGCCCCAAGCCGATGAGATCGTGCTCACCAGCCACCTATGACAGTTCGTTTTGAGCCGTTTTGGGAAAGTGTACGACGGTTTCGTCAACATCCTCAAACTGTTGCAGAATGTCGCGTAGAACGTTCAGCGTGGCCTCAACGTCGATGGGTTTGTCGAGACAGTCCGAGAAGCTTTTAAGTCCACAGTTATTGGTGTTGCGCGTTCCTTGGCATTCGCACAGCGCCACCACGGGAATAGGCGGTGATGCTGAGTTGCACCAAGTCTGCAAGGACGTTTCTCCTTCACAAAGCTGATCGACGCGGATCAACACGAGGTCAGGTGGTTGAGTTTTCGCCAACTCCAAACCTCTTTCGCAACTGGGGGCGGGTATGATTTCCACGTCTCCGATACGATCTGCGATTTCGATCAGCAAACGCATGTCGATCGGGTTGTCTTCAATGCACAAAACCTTACGGGCTTTTCCTTGTATAGGAATATGGGGGGGACTTGGTCGTTTGGAATGAGAATGGGACTCGGCTTGGGCCGGGGGCAATTCGATCCAAAACGTACTTCCTTGCTCCTCGGTACCGTTATAACCGATCTTGCCATCCATCAATTCGACCAAGTTCTTGCTTAGCGCCAGACCGACCCCGGAACCTTCAATCCCACTGTTTTCCGCATCGAGACGACTGAAGGGCTGGAACAATTCATGCCTGCGTGCGGTGGTGATCCCCCGCCCGGTGTCGTGCACCGAGATGCGCACCATACCGCTCGGGTTCAATTCGACGGAGACGAAAACCTGGCCATTTTCACGGTTGTACTTAATGGCGTTAGACAGCAGGTTCACCAGCACTTGGCGAAGGCGTGCGGGATCGGCGGCGACTTGGGGTAGGGTTGAGATGCCCTTCGGCAGATGAAAGGTGACGCCGTGCTTGACGGCCATGGTTGAGAGTTGCGTCGTGGACCCTAGAATCATTTCGCCAAGATCGAATTTTGACAATTCTATTTTCAACGCGCCGATTTCAATGCGGGACAGATCGAGAATTTCATTGATCAAGGTCATCAGGTGATTGCCGCTGTTGACGACGATGTCCAGATATCCGTCTTGATCCTTTGTAAGGCTCTTTCTATCCATTTGGATTAACTGGCTAAATCCAAGGATGGCGTTCATTGGCGTGCGCAATTCGTGGCTCATGTTGGAAAGGAAATTCGTTTTCGCGCGATTGGCCCCTTCCGCGGCCTCCTTGGCAAGGGTCAATTCCTCCAACAAACGGCGCTGCTCCGTCACATCGTGGATGAAAGCGAAGGAGAGGAGATTTCCGTTGTGCGTTTCGTCCAAAGTCGTGGCGTTAAAGGTTGCAACGACCCTGCGTTGATCCTTGGCCGTCAGACCAATCCGATAGCTGCGCTGGTGTTCCGTGGCCTTGGTGGCGAATTGGCGGGTGAAAATGTCTTGATCTTGGGCGGCTATAAAATCATAGACGCTGCGTCCGATCATTTCGTCTTGCCTGTAGCCGAGCATTTGGCAAAGGGCTCTGTTGACCTCAAGGATCGCGGCCTCGCCGTCGATGAGCCAATACCCTTCCGAGGTGGTGTCGGTGATGGTGCGGTATCGCGCTTCGCTGGCGATAAGCTGCTTAGCCGTTTTAAGGGGGTCGGTTTGTTCGAGGGCGGCGTCGAGGGTCTGGATTTTCTCCTCATGTCTCTTGCGTTCGGTAATGTCGAGCACCGCGCCGCTCATGGTGATCGGCTCGCCGGTGGCGCTGTACACGACTTCGCCTTGTTCGGACACATAGCGCACCTCGCCATCGGGGCGCAGCACGCGATGCTCAATGGCGTAGGGCTCTTTGTCGTGAACGGCGCGCGTGACGGCTTCGGCCACGGCCTCGCGATCATCGGGGTGCACGGCGGTGAGAAAGGCCTCATACGTTGCGTCGAACGCCTGGGGACTGAGACCGAATATGCGGTAAATCTCGGTTGACCATGACAGCTCTCCGGTTTGGATGTTCCAATTCCAGTTGCCGAGATGGGCGATGCGTTGCGCCTTGGCGAGGCAGGTGCGGCTGTCGGCAAGCTCTTGCATCACCGCTGAGCGCTCTTCGCTCAGTGTGGAGAGCTTTTTGCCGGTTGCCTGAAGTTTGCGTTCGTTGCGTCGAATCGCTTCAAAGCCGAATAATAAGAGCAGGAAAAAGACGATCGCGAAGCCCGATTCGGCGATCTCGATGCGAAGGTCCGAAAAAGAACTGAAAGCAAGATGCGTGAATTGATGCCCTGCAACGACGGCGATTGCGCCAAACAGCATAGAAATCAAAATGGGGCGCGTAACGGTATGGCGCATTTCGTGCGGGTCCTACAATCGAACGCGGCCCCTTCGCGCAGTGATGCACTTCACGAGGTTCGCGCAAATTGATGCGAACCTGCCCCACCCAGGCGGATATGAAAAACATCACCACAGCCACTCCGGGAGGTTGTGGACATGTTTTACATCTTTCTCACATGGGATGGGCCGTGGCGGGGTGCAATGTTTTTGAAACAATTCTGTCATTTTTTCTCGTATTCCTCGTGCGTCCGGCCTTACGTTGCACGCAGCTTGTCAAAATGAGCGGGGGGTCTTATGTTGCTGGCGCGCATAAAAATAGTATGAAAAACACTGAAAAATGGGCCCCAAATCCTCCAGAAAAATCTGAAGGTGCTTGAATTTACGGGGATATTTAAGGAGAAACGCGGATGTCGAAGATCAAAGTCGCCAACCCTATCGTCGAGCTCGATGGCGATGAAATGACCCGCATCATTTGGGATTTTATCAAGACCAAACTGATCCTGCCGTATCTGGATGTGGATCTGAAATATTACGATCTCAGCGTTGAAAAGCGCGACGAAACCGACGATCAGATCACGGTCGACGCCGCCGAGGCGATCAAGAAACACCGGGTCGGCGTCAAATGCGCGACCATCACACCGGATGAAGACCGCGTTGAAGAATTCGGCCTCAAGGCCATGTGGAAAAGCCCCAACGGCACCATCCGCAACATCATCGGCGGCACCGTGTTCCGCCAGCCGATCTTGTGCTCCAACGTGCCGCGTTTGGTGCCCGGTTGGACCCAACCGATTGTGATCGGCCGTCACGCATTTGGCGACCAATACCGCGCCACCGATTTCGTGGTGCCCGGCCCCGGCAAACTGACCATGAAATTCGTGCCCGAAGACGGCGGTGAAGTGATCGAGCGCGACGTGTTCGATTTCCCCGGCGGCGGTGTGGCGATGTCCATGTACAACTTGGACGACAGCATCCGCGGTTTTGCCCGCTCGTGCTTGAATTACGGCCTCGATATGGGCTGGCCGGTGTACCTGTCGACCAAGAACACCATCATGAAGGCCTATGACGGGCGCTTTAAGGACCTGTTCCAAGAAGTCTTCGACGCCGAATTCAAGGCCAAGTTCGAAGCCGCCAACATCACCTACGAGCACCGCTTGATCGACGACATGGTTGCGTGCGCCATGAAGTGGTCCGGCGGTTTCGTGTGGGCGTGCAAGAACTATGACGGCGACGTTCAGTCCGACACCGTGGCCCAGGGCTTCGGTTCCTTGGGACTGATGACCTCGGTGTTGATGACCCCGGACGGCCAAACGGTCGAAGCGGAGGCCGCACATGGCACCGTGACGCGCCACTACCGTCAGCATCAGCAGGGCAAGGAAACCTCGACCAATCCGATCGCGTCGATCTTCGCGTGGACGCGCGGTCTTGCCTATCGCGGCAAATTCGACGAGACCCCCGATGTGGTCAAGTTCGCGGAAACCCTGGAAAGCGTCTGCGTCGAAACTGTCGAGTCAGGCTTCATGACCAAGGATTTGGCGTTGTTGATCGGCCCTGATCAAGCGTGGATGACCACCAGCCAATTTTTGGAAAAACTGGATGAAAACCTAAAAGCCAAAATGGCTGCTTGGTAGGGATTTTGCGTTTTTATATTTTGCGAAACCCGCCGAAACTTTTCGGCGGGTTTTTGCTTGTCCGCATGTGCGATGCCGATAGTATAATCTTTTGCGATGCTGAAATGGCGCGTGGGGAAGCTGATGTCGTCGTCCGACCCAGACTTGGAAATGATCCTGGCCGATATGCGCCGGGACTTCATCGAAGGCGCACGCGATAAGCTGGACGCCGTCGAAGACGAGATCGAGGCTCTGCGGTTCAGCGCGGATAACGCGGAAAACCACATTCTCGAAATCAAACGCATCATCCACTCCATCAAAGGAGCAGGCGGTTCGTTCGGCTTTCCCACCATTTCCAAAGTCGCTCACGGCCTTGAGGATTATCTGGAAACCAGCGGTGACGTTTCAACCGTCATGACGGAAGACTTGGTGGTGTTCGTCAACACGCTGACGGATATTTTGGTGTCGGGTGAAGAGCCCGATGAAGACCTCGCCCACATGATGTTGCGCAGCCTGCCCACGGGGCGGCGCCAAAGCGGCGTGCGGGCGCTGGACAAGGGATCCGCCGTGATGATCATGCCGCGCGGCGTGCAGCGCAAGATCATCTCTCAGGAACTGGCTCAGTTGGGTTATAAGGTTTCGATTCTCGACAAAGCGATCGAGGCAATCGACATGGCGCTGACGTTAAAGCCCGATTTCGTCATCACCACCCATGCGCTTGAGCGCATGAACGGCATCGAGTTGGCTTGGGCGCTACAGACGTTTCAGGCCACCCGTAAAGTCCAGGTCGCCGTGGTGACGGCGGACGACATCAGCAACGAGATGCTGGAATCCCTGCCGCCACACACCACCTTGATCAAGAAAGGTCCGCGTTTTTCGCTCGAATTGATGGCGTTTATCCGCAAGGGTGAGAAATAGAAGGTCTTTTCAGGAACGTTTTGTGCCATTTCTCCCTTGACGTATGTCCTTAAATTCCGTAAAAACCGCGCACTCGGGGCTGCACGCGGTGTGGCCCTGCATCCGTTTTTGACTTGAGGAGCCGAAACAATGGCCCGTAAATGCGCCCTGACCGGCCGTGGCGTTATGACCGGTAACAACGTGTCCCACGCCCACAACAAAACCCGTCGTCGTTTTCTGCCGAATTTGCAGGACGTGTCGCTTATGAGCGATGCTCTGGGCCAGACCGTTAGCTTGCGCGTGTGCGCCAGCACCGTGCGCACGGTTGAGCACAACGGCGGTCTCGACGCCTACTTGCTGGGCACCTCGAACCTGAAGCTGACCGAAGAGGCGAAAAAGCTGAAGCGCCGCATCCAGCGCGCGCTGGCCAAAGCCGCGTAAGTCACGCTTTTTATTAAGTTATTTATCGAAAGGCCCGCTCTTTGAGCGGGCCTTTTGTCGCGCTCGAGTTCTGGGAAAACTACGGTTTATTTGAGCGCGCAGGGAATATGGTAACTTCGTGAGTGTTATATTAGTCCAGACGGAGCTGATCGGCGCAAGGAGATAGGTCGTGGTATCAGGTTTTCATATCAGCCGACGGGCGATGATCCGCAATTTATTGCTGGCCTCGGGATTCGCACCCGCGATGATGGCCGCTCTTTCACATGCAAACGCCAATTCAAATGCGCCGATTGTTCCCGGTGTGCAGGAGCGTTCCGGGGATGTGCGCCTGAACGGCCGACCTGCCGAGGTTGGACAACTTGTGAGCCCCGGCGACATCTGTACCACCGGCGCGGACGGCAGCTGCGTGATCGTCATCGGCGAGCATGTCTATTTGCTGCGCGAAAATTCGGAAATCGAATTCTATGCCGAGGATTTTGAAAAATCCGAAAACGGGTTCATTTCGGGCAAGATCAAAATATTGGCGGGCGCGATGTTGGCGGTGTTTGGAAAAACAGAAACCTCCATCGCAACGCCCATGGTGACCATCGGGATCCGCGGGACCGCCTGTTACACCCAAGTGCAACGCGATCGCACCTATGCCTGTGTGTGTTATGGCGTGGCGGACCTATCTGACCCCATCAGTGGTGAGGTTCTGGAAAGGGTGGTGACGAAACACCACGACAGCCCGCGTTATGTTTATGCGCCGGATGCATCCAATGCCTCCGGTCGGGTCGAAAAAGCGCTTGTGATCGACCACACCGACGCCGAATTGCGCATGCTGGAAGCACTTGTCGGTCGTGAACCACCCTTTGACAAGGCGGGCGCGGAGCCTTACTGAGGCGCTTAAAGCTCCGCCTTGACCCTATTCGGCGGCGGCCTCTTGATTTCCCGGAAGGGCGTCGAAGACACTGTCCCAAAACCGGGTGCGCGCCTCGATGGCCAATAGGGCGGCGTCCTCTGCTTCGCGGGCTTTTTTGGCTTCGCCGTTGATGAACGCGTTCATCATGCGCAAGGACAGAGGCGCGTGGAAATCTTCATCCAAATGAATGTGGCGTTCCAGGTAATAGTGGAATGCGGGCGCATCGCTCGCCGTGATGGCCATGTCGTTTAAGAAAGACCGAAACATGGTGGGGATGACGTGTTCGCGCCCCAGTGCGAACGCGGCTGCGACGACATGGGGCTTATCCGATTCGATGAACTGGAAGGTCTGCGCCGTAAAGACGCGTGACGCAGCAGGGATAACTTGCTCCTGAAGCGCGCCGCGAATGCCTTTTTCGGCGGCCGTCTCCACGAACGCTTGCACCGTGGCCGCGTCCGCGTCGATTTCGTGCATGGCTGCGCGGTAAAGTTCGAAATGGCTCATGAACTCAGGCTGTCGGCCCGGCAGTCCTTGATCGGTTTCTTCCTCAAGCACGATCTCATTGATGAAGCGGCGCACCACCGGATCGCCCTTCGGCACCCATGGAACGCGTGTCGGTGCAAGTTCGTTTTGCAAGGTCTTGCACAGCGACATGAAATCCCACACCGAATATACATGGTGCTGCATGAAGGCGCGCAGATCGTCGAGGGTGCGCACGGCTTCGTAAACGGGATGGCGGGCCAATCGGTCACGTGCGGGTGCAATCAAGTCGAGGTTGAAAGAGGTTTTCATCGGGTTTCCGATTCTCGAAGAGAGCAAAGGTTTGTACTTGGATGCAATATTTAAGGCGTTTCGCCCAAACGGTAAAGGAGAATGCGCCCTCTTTCCGTGTCCGATACCCAGGCCCTGTCGCCGTCCACGTAAATCCCTTCAGGCAGTTTGACGTGGGTCGAGCCGAACGTTCCGAGCGGCGCGGCGCCTGTGCTGAAGATGCGAATGACGTTGTTGTACTGGTCGGCGACGTACAGGCGGCCTTGTTGGTCGTGGCTGATATATTTGGGTTCCGAAAACGGTGGATCCCACGTGGAAATTTCGAATTTCGGCCGCAAATTTTGATCGAACGCGACAAGGCGATGATTGCCGGGGTCTGTCGCGATGATGCTCAGCCCGGTGGCGTCTTGACGGACTTCGATGTCGTGGGGGCGGTCTAAAGCCATGCCGAGCGCGCTGTCGGCGGAGGCTTCAATCACGCCATCGCGGATGCACACAACGCGATCTTCCATCGTGGCGGAAACATATAATCGCCCTTGCGGTCCTGCGGCAATGCCTTCGGGGCCGTTCAGTCCATCGATCGTACCGACCATTCGGGCTTTGGTGTCTTGCAGGTCATAGATCACGATACGGTCGTTGCCGCTGTCGGCGACCAGCAAGCGGTCGTCCTTATCGAAGATGACATCGTGAGGCAGGCTGAGGTCCTTCGCACCGATGATTCCCGCGATGGTTAAGAGCTCCGGGTCGAGCAGCAAAATTCTGTCTTGGCCCATGTCCGCGACCACCAGATAGCGCCCATCCGGTGTCAGGGTCATATCGTGGGGGGTGACCATGAAGGGTTCTGAAACGCGTTCCAGGTTCGCCCAAAAGCGCCCCGCCCAAGCCTCGTTGATAAGCATCAATACGAGGGCAAATGAAACAAAACGGGTCACGAAACGGGTCACACGAGGGGCCTCAACTGTGGTGAGCGCTGTACCAGCATATCACCCCCATTCAGGCGTTTACAGGACGTCAATCCATTCGTGTATGGCTTCGATTTCCGTTTCCAGCCAGCTTTCGTCCTTAAAGGTCTGGGCGAGGTTGGACGCACCTTGAAGGCGCGTCAACATATGACGGGCTTGGCGCATGGACGCGTCGTGGTCAAGGCCCAAGCCTTCCAAGCAATGGCAGATGGCCATAATAATAAGTGTATACATCGATGATAAGGCGTTTTGGCCGACGGGCGTGAGTTTGCCCAGCTCGGCGCTGAGGGTCCCCATGGGGCAACCGTATTGAGCCACCTTGTGACGGTCGTTGAACGGGACGTTTGCGATGCGATGCAGGCGCGCCCGTGGGTCGGGAAAGTCTTGGTGAATGGTGTCGAGGTGGCGCGCCAAGCGTTCCATGCGTTCGCGCACCACCGCATCGAGCAGCTCTTCCTTGGTGCGGAAGTAAAAATAAAAGTTGCCTTTGGGCACGCCGCAATCGTCCGCAATGTCGGCGAACGACGTTGCGGTGAAGCCCTTGTGATAAAACAGCGTGTTGGCGGCATCGACGATGCGCTGGCGTTTTTCTTCGCCCTTGCGGCCCATGGCGGTTCCAGCTTGTTTGCGTGACGGTGACACCATCTTACGCGCCAGGGCTTTCGTTTCCAGACATAAATCCATTTCAACCCATCACAGGCCGCCAGGGGGAGAGACCCGCAAAGCCCTTGACCCCGTAACGATCTGCGTCTCGGGGCCAGGGTTCACAGCTCTTGCACCTAATCCTTACGAACGAAAAAGGTATGCTCACTGTCGTCGCTTGTGGTTGAGAGCAGGGTGTTGCCGGTCTGATTGCAGAACGATTCGATATCTTTCAGTGAACCTTGGTCGGTGCTGATCATGCGCACCACTTCGCCAGCCTCGGCTTGATTGAGGACTTTGCGAATTTTCAAGATCGGCAACGGGCAGTTCAGGCCACGCGCATCCAGGTCGTGAGCGTATTCCATGGTGGGTTCCTTTCCTTAGATGAACAGGCTGATGTCAGCTTTTTGCGAAAGGGGCAAATAGCTCGTCGCGCCGATCCAGCCTTCGATTTCAGGGATATAATCTTCTTGTTTGTGACCGAACAGATCCACGGTCATCTGACAGGCATAGAGCTTGGTCCCGCCTTCGATCGAGGCTTCCCGCAGTTCCTCCACGCTGGCCACGCCTTTGGCACAGGTGGTTTCCTTGAACATGGCGGTGGCCATGGCCTCGAAACCGGGCACGTTGCTCATCACGGCATTGGGGATGTTCCATTCTATGCCTTTGAGCCACTCGGGTCCGACCGGCATTTTCATGGGCATGGACGGATTGCCCAGCGGACTGACCTGAAGTTTTGGCTTTTTCTTGAGCAATTCCAGGCCGTAAAAGGTGAAGAAAATCGACACGTCCCAATCCAGCGCCGCCGCGGTCGAGGCCAGGATGAACGGCGGGTAGGCCATGTCCATGGTGCCTTTTGTGGAAATGATCGCCAGCGATGGGGTCTTGTTATCGTCGATTTCCGCCAGCCTGCTTTCCAGAACGTCGTCCAGCCGCTTATCGATCAGCGCATTCAAGCGGGCTTCGTCAATGGCTTCGGGCTGGGTTGTGTTTGCAGTCGGTTTCATCTCGTTCATTGGATAACCCCTCTGTTGAGTTCAGCCCCCTCAGTCCTCTGGTGTTGTGAGAACGACATGGTTTCCTTTGTGCATGGCGTTGGCGGGCGAACGCACAACGGGTCGCTAGAGGGATAGGACCGCTTCACACCGCCAACGCCCCTCAAATATAAGACGTTCGTCTAAATTGGTCAATCGTCTAATTATAGGGCGCGTGAGCGCTGCATTTGGGTGGGTATTGACGCGGGCGGGGGCGCGCGCCTATCTCACCTTCAAGAGGATGCGGTTCGCTACGATTACGAAAGGATCATCGATGGGTTACATGCGTACGGCAATTCTGCTGGCCGCTCTGACAGCGCTGTTCATGGGTGCGGGCTTCATGCTGGGCGGCGAAGCGGGCATGGTCATCGCTTTGTCATTGGCGATGGGCATGAATTTCTGGGCTTATTGGGCTTCGGATAAAATGGTGCTCAAGATGTACGGTGCGCGCCCAGTGTCGCGCGCCGAGCAGCCTGAGTTCTACGATATGGTCGGGGCCTTGGCGCGGCAAGCCAACCTGCCCATGCCCAAGGTTTATATCATCGACGAAGATCAGCCCAATGCGTTCGCCACGGGGCGCAACCCTGAGCATGCGGCCGTCGCGGCGACCAGCGGATTGTTGCGTCTGTTGGATGCGCAAGAGCTTTCCGGCGTCATGGCGCACGAAATGGCGCACGTGAAAAACCGCGACACGCTGATCATGACCATCACCGCGACCATCGCCGGTGCGCTGAGCATGCTGGCGAATTTCGCCATGTTCTTTGGTGGCGGCGACAACCGCAACAACCCGCTGGGATTCGTCGGGGTGATCTTGGTGATGATCTTGGGCCCCTTGGCGGCAATGATGGTGCAGATGGCGATATCGCGTTCGCGCGAGTACGAAGCCGATCGTATCGGTAGCGAAATATGCGGCCAACCATTGTGGTTGGCGTCGGCCTTGGCCAAATTGGAGCAAGGCGCAAAGCGCATCGATAACGCGCGCGCCGAGGCCAACCCCGCCACCGCGCACATGTTCATCGTCAACCCGCTGCACGCCAAATCGATGGATAACTTGTTTTCCACCCACCCCAACATGACATCCCGAATTGAGAGGTTGCGGGTGCTCGCAGGGGAAATGAGCGCCGCTTCATCGACGGGCAACACAGGCTCTCACTCAAGCCCGCTTAAGCGCGCTCGGCGTTCCAGTTCCGTACCGAATATGCGCGGGGGTAAAAAAAGAGGGCCTTGGAATTAGGGCTTGCATAAAAAAAGGCCGGAGCGATTTGCTCCGGCCTTTTGCATTTGAAAAAGAGGGGGAGAGGTTACTGCCCCATGCCCGGCATGGTGCTGTGGTCCATCTTCTTCATGCCATCCTTCTTCATGTCATCCATCTTCATGCCGTCCATTTTGTGTTTGGACATGTCGCCCATGGAGCCCGGTCCCATGACTTCGACATTGACGGTTTTTTCGCCGGCGTGTTTGAACACCAGCGTCACGGGGAAGCTGCTGCCTTCTTTGAGCGGCGCTTTGAGGCCCATGAGCATCACGTGGTAGCTGCCGGGTTGCAATTTTTGAGTGGCGCCGTTTTTGACCGGAATGCCGCCTTCGACTTCGCGCATTTTCATCACGCCGCCTTCCATCAGGTGGGTGTGAAGCTCGACCTTTTTCGCGACATCTGTCCGCGCGGCGACCAACGTATCGTTCTGGCCGGTCTCGTTGAAGATGAACATGAACGCAGCGCCGGCTTTGGCCATGCCTGCGGAAGCGCGCGCCCAGGGCTTGGAAATCGTCATGTCTCCGGCCATGGCGGCGGTGGTGAACGCAACGCTGGCCAGCGCGGTGGCGGCGATAAATGTCTTGAAGGTGTTCATGGTGTTGATCCTTGCGTCTTGGGCGCAGGTGCGCGCCTCTCAGAATGCCAGCCCGAGCCCCCCGGTCCCTGCGTAACGGTTTGTTCGGCTGATTTCATAATATAATTATCACCAACAGACGCACGCCCGAGCCGGCCGTCCTAATTTCCGGCCCGAGCGTGGTCTTGGTTGGGAAGTAAATTGTGGGTTAGGCGGCGGGCGGGCCGCGTGCGAGGCCGGGCGCTGCGCTCCAAAGCGCGGTCCGCTTGTCGCTCGCGTCAGGAACATTGCACCCCTGAGGGAGGTCGAGGGGTGCGAACGCCACCTGGGGCGCCTGAGGGACCGGACCTTGAACGCTGAGCTGCACTTGGCAGATCGGGCAGTCCCAGGGCGTTGTGCTTGAAGGAACCTTGTCCAGAGGTCCGTCCAGCACGTCGCCTCGGGCCTGAGCGCCATAGGCCGTACAAATAACGAGGTAGAAACTGGGGAGTGACTGACCCTTGCGGATGCCGTCGTCACCTGGGAGGGGAACGGCCACGCTGAGCGGGATCATCGCCTGCAAAAACATTGCGAACAACGCCACCTGCGCCGCGCCCCGGTTCGAAACCTTGAGGCGGAGACAGATTGAGCGTATCGCACTATTTAAACGCGCGAAAATCACGAATATCCCCGTTGCAAACTGTGGATGAACATTGCGCTCATCTCATTAACAGCAATCTTATGCTAATTGTGAAAAGAGGCAAGATTTAAGTAGACCATGGCCGTCAAGGCCGCTTAGGCGCGTCGCTGCATCCGGCTTTGGCGCTGGGTGGCTTTGGCGTCTTCGTCGAAAAGCTCGGCAAGTTCCGCCATGATGGTGCCGCCCAATTCCTCGGCGTCCAACAATGTCACGGCGCGTTTGTAGTACCGCGTCACGTCGTGACCGATGCCGATGGCGATCAATTCGACCGGGGATTTGCTTTCGATCCATTCGATGGCGTCGCGCAGGTGGCGTTCCAAATAATTGCCGGGGTTAACGCTCAAGGTCGCGTCGTCCACCGGTGCGCCGTCTGAAATGACCATCAGGATGCGCCGTTGCTCGGGACGGCCCAACAGTCGGTTGTGCGCCCACATCAACGCCTCGCCATCGATGTTTTCCTTCAAGATGCCTTCTTTGAGCATCAAGCCCAGATTGCGCCGCACCCGCCGCCATGGGGTGTCGGCGCCTTTGTAGATGATGTGACGCAGATCGTTGAGGCGGCCGGGCTTTTCCGGTTTGTTGTGTTCGACCCAGTATTCACGCGACTTGCCGCCCTTCCACGCACAGGTGGTGAAACCGAGGATTTCCACCTTCACCCCGCAGCGCTCCAAGGTGCGCGCCATGACGTCGGCGCTGGTGGCGGCGATGGTGATGGGGCGCCCGCGCATGGAACCGGAATTGTCGATCAGCAACGATACGACCGTGTCGCGGAAATCGGCGTCTTTTTCTTCCTTGAACGACAGCGGCGCGTACGGGTCGATGACCACGCGCGACAGCCGCGCGACGTCGAGCAGGCCTTCTTCGAGATCGAACTCCCAAGACCGCGTTTGCTTGGCCAGCAAACGGCGCTGCAAACGGTTGGCGAGTTTGGTGACCACGCCTTGCAGTTTGTCCAATTGACGATCCAGCTGTTCGCGCAGGCGCTGCAATTCAACCGGTTCGCACAAATCTTCGGCGGCGATCACTTGGTCGAATTGGGTCGTGTAGGCGTGATACGGCGGGGTGCCCTGATGATCGTTGAGCGGCCACGTGTCGTCCTGGTCGCTGGGGCCGGACGGGGTTTCGCCGCCCGCCACCATATCTTCCTCCAGTCCGCCGTCGCCGTCCAGGCCGTCGCCGAACTCCGCGCTCATGGCCTCTGAACCGATCACGCCGGATGTGTCTTGATCGCCGTCGCCTTGCTGGTTTTCATCATCTCCGTTTTCTTGTTGTTGTTCTTCTTCGTTTTGCGCGCCTTGATCGGCATCTTGGTCATCAACGGATTCGCCCGGCAGTTCATTGAGCAGTTCCAGCGCCTGCATCAGCATACCGGCTTCGCGGGCGAACGCGGCCTGATCGCCAAGCGTCGCCGCCAACTTATCGAGGCGACCGGGGGCCTTGGCGTCGAGCCACGGCCGCCAAAATTTGGCCAAGTCCTGAGCGGACGCGGGCAATGGCTCGCCATTGAAACGTTCACGCGCCAACAGCGTGATCGCTTGGGCCATGTGCTGGGGATCGCGTTCCATTACGCCACGGTAGGTGGTGGCGTTTTGTGCATGCAGGGCGGAGAGATTTTGCCCCGCACCGGGAAAAATGCGCGCACCGACGGCTTCAACGCGGGCTTGTTCCAGGGCGCCAAACACTTGGCGCGCATCGTCGCCCGGTGGCATCAGGCGATTGTGCAGGCCCTGGTCGTGGTATTGCATGCGCATGGCCAGGGCGTCGGCCTGGCCGCGCAGGCGTTGGATGTCCGCCGGTTTGAGATGCGGCTCCGGGTCAGGCTCGGGCAGCATGGCGGCCTCGCCGGAATAGGATGGGCCGCTTTGGCCGCGTGCGAAACCGACCGTCAATTCGCGCTCTTGGGCCATGGCCTTGAGCGTCGAGGCGGTGGCGCGCTTGAGCGTTTCGTTGAGCGGTTCTGCCTTGGACATGGGCGGCTTTTATCCCTGAGAGGTTGCCCCAAAATTGGCCTTGATGAGGGATTCCGGAAGCTCTTCACCAAAGCAGCGTTGGTAATATTCGGCCACGATGGGGCGTTCCAACTCGTCGCATTTGTTGAGGAAGCTCATGCGGAACGCGGTGCCGACATCGCCAAAAATTTGCGCGTTTTCCGCCCACGTCAGCACCGTGCGCGGGCTCATGACGGTCGAGATGTCGCCGCTGACAAAGCCTTCGCGGGTGAGGTCCGCAACGCGCACCATGGACGATACGATCGCCTGCCCGGCGTCGTCCTGATAGGCATGGACCTTGGACAGGATGATACGCGTTTCGTCGTCGTGGGGCAGATAGTTGAGCGTCGCGACGATGTTCCAACGGTCCATCTGGCCTTGGTTGATCTGCTGGGTGCCGTGATACAGCCCGGTGGTGTCGCCCAGACCGATGGTGTTGGTGGTCGAAAACAGGCGAAAGTAGTTGTGCGGGCGGATCACGCGGCTTTGATCGAGCAACGTCAAGCGGCCTTCGACCTCCAACACGCGCTGGATCACGAACATCACGTCAGGGCGTCCGGCGTCGTACTCGTCGAACACGATGGCGACCGGGTGCTGCAAGGCCCACGGCAGAATGCCTTCGCGAAATTCCGTCACCTGTTTGCCGTCTTTGAGCACGATGGCATCCTTGCCCACCAGATCGATGCGCGAGACGTGGCTGTCCAGATTGATGCGGATCATCGGCCAATTCAGACGTGCCGCGACCTGTTCGATGTGTGTCGACTTGCCGGTGCCGTGATAGCCCTGCACCATAACGCGGCGGTTGTGTTTGAATCCGGCGAGGATTGCCAGCGTGGTGTCGAAGTCGAACTGATAATTGGGGTCGATGTTCGGCACGTGGGCCTCGCCCATGGAAAAGGCGGGGATCTCCATATCGATGTCGAGACCGAAAGTCTGGCGCACATCCAGCGTGATGTCGGGGGCATCCAACGGGAAGGCCGAGGCGTTGGCATCTGAAGTGTTGGTCATGATGATTTCCGGTTTGCAATGTGCCGGGACGATTTCGGCATAAGTTTTCAGGGGGGCGGGCGTATTGGCCAGTTATGCGCCAAGGTATTTCAGGACGGTCTGGTAGGCGAGGCCGACTTCCTTAAACTTCTCTTCCGCCTCCTTGCAGCCGCCGTTGGCGTCCGGGTGGTGGCGTTTGACAAGTTTCTTATAGCGCGCCTTGACATCGTCGATGTTGACCGGCGGTGCGAGATCAAGCACCGCATAAGCCTTGGCGACAGGGCTGTCGGGTGGAAAGGTGCGACTGTAAGGCTGGCTTTCGTCCGTAGCGTCGTTGAAAAAACCGAAGTTGTCTTGAATGCGCGCACCTGCCGCAAACGCTTTGGCTTTTTCTTTGTCGGCTTTGGAGCCGAGATCCCACGTCGGGCGCTGCCAAACGGTATCGTTCTTGATCACGGCTTCGACTTCGTCGTCGCTGAGGCCTTCGAAATAATTCCACGCCTTGTTGTGGTCGCGGATATGGTCCGTGCAGTACCAGACGTGGCTGCCCATTTCGCGTGGGGATCTGTGGGTGCGGAATTCACCTTCATCCGCGCAGCCGGGCCAATCGCACGCGCGCGTGTGCGCCGCGCGCTTGGCGCGGATTGCAAACGGGGTTTCCAGCCCGGCTTTTCGGGCTTGCCGGGTCGTTCGTGCGTGCCCGGTTTTTCGCGCTTGGTTCACCATGGCCTAACTATGGGGGTTTCGACGCCTTCATGCAAGATACGACCTAACACGAAAAGGCAAAACGATTGGCCCTTGATCCTCGCCGTAGATACCCTACTTCTTCGATATCTGAATATATTGTGAGGAACATACCATGCGCGTTCGCAATGCCATTGAAACCAAGCTTACCGCTGCACTCAGCCCCGAACACCTTGAGGTCACCGACAACAGCGCCAAGCATGCAGGGCACGCAGGTGCGCGACCTGAAGGCGAAAGCCATTTCGCCGTGGTGGTGGTTTCCAGTGCGTTTGAGGGGCGCAATCGCGTCCAGCGCCAGCGTCTGGTCTACGATGCGTTGAGCGAAGAAATGGCGAACCATATCCATGCCTTGGAACTGAAAACGCTAACCCCCGAAGAATCTCACGTTTGATTTTTGTACACAAAATGCGGCCCGATCAAAGGTCGGGTTTCAAGACGAACCGAGACTCATTCTAAAAATACCACTGTATTCAATGAGTTGCCGCATAGTCCAAAAATACAATTGAAAAGAGTGTCAGTTTCATACAAACCTAGGCTACGGTTTCGCACCTGTGGTGGACCTATGTCATTACGGAAAGCGTAATAAAGCACGGTGCATTCTCAGCGCCGACATGATGAGAGTAGGGGATAGTGGGCGTATGAACAGCCGACTCCAAAGTCGAAACGTTACCGTTGATGGGCATCGCACCAGCCTGCGTTTAGAGCAGGATGTGTGGGGTGCGCTTGAAGAAATTTGCGGGCGCGAAGATATGAGCGTGCATGAGGTTTGCACCTTAATCGAACAGCGCCGCAAGGGCTCCAGTCGCACGGCAGCCGTGAGAGCCTTCATTTTGGGTTATTTCCGCGAAGCTGCGTCCGATACCGGACACGTGCGCGCCGGTCACGGCAATCTCGCCGAAAGTGAAAGCGCCAAGACGTCCAGCGAGACCGTCAATCTCGCCGCAGTCTTCAATTGAGCCGTATTCAATCGGCCTGATTCAGTTGGCCTGAGCAATATTTACTGAGCAACATTTGCATTATTGTGCATCTTCGGGGCCGAAGGCTTCGTCGATCTCTTCGTCAATGCTGATATTCAACTGCTTCAAGGCTGCTTTAAGCAAATCGCGCATGGATATCATGGCGATGACACGATGGTCATCGTCTACGACCGGCAGGTGGCGGATATTGCGTGTGAGCATCAATTCAATGGCGTCCAGGCAAACGTCGGAGGCCCGAAGGCTTTCGGGGTTTTCCGTCATGATGTCGGCAAGCAGGGTGGCCTGGGGATTGAGCCCACATGCCAGCACCCGGTGGGTGATGTCGCGTTCGCTGACGATACCGATCAATTGATGGTCGCCGTTGGTCACGGCGACCGCGGCGATGTTGCGTGTGCTCATCATTTGCACGGCGTCATGGACGGATTGACCTTTATTGAGCGCGACGATGTCCTGTTCGCGCACGACATCGGGAATGATGCGCTGTTGCATGGCCGAGGCCCCCCAATAGATTTTCCACAGATCAAATATGAACGACTTTCGTGCGGTTTCCCCGGTCGATAGCCGATGCTGTAGCGCGGAGTTTTACGAGATTATTACGTAAAAGTCACCTGTGGATCGCAAAAACATCACAAAAAAGTGAAAACGTTGATGAAACGATCCTTTCGGTTTTACGCTTCTTTATCGTCGTCTGGGGGGGGCGTGATGCGTATGGTTTTGATCTGGTGGTGATAGCGCCGCAAAATTTCAAAACGAAAGCCGAAGAAGCGGAAAGATTGCCCGACTTCGGGGATACGCCGGGATTCGTGCAGGATCAATCCCGCAATGGTCGACGCCTCTTCATCGGGCAAGTCCCAGTCGAACTGACGGTTGAGATCGCGAATGGTGACGTCGCCTTGCACCACCATGGTGCCGTCCGAGTGCGTATGGACACCGGGCACGCTAACATCTGTTTCGTCGGAGATATCGCCGACGATTTCTTCCAGTACGTCCTCCAACGTTACAATGCCCAGCAGGCTGCCATACTCATCGACAACCATGGCGAAGTGCTCTCGCCGCGCCCTGAACGCTTGAAGCTGGTCCAGCAGTGGGGTCGATTCCGGCACGAACCAAGGGTTGGCGGCAATGGACAGGATGTCGAGTTTTTCCAATTTTTGAGGGTCGTTGGCATGTTCGCGAACTTCGCGCAACAGTGCCTTGGCATGGAGCACGCCGACCACATTGTCGGGCTCGTTGCGCCACAACGGCAGGCGGGAATAGGGGCTGTCGAGAACCTGGGTGATGATGCTTTCCACCGGATCGTCGGCGTTGATGGCGGTAACGCCTTTGCGGTGAGTCATAATCTCGACGACCTGCACATCGGCTAGGTCCAAGACGCTCCTGAGCATCACGCCGGATTCTTTTTCTTCTCCCTCGGCATTGGTGGTGTGAAGCTCTATGGCGCCGCGCAATTCCTGGGTTGAGGAATGCAACCCGTCCGATGCGTGAGGGTCGATCCAGAACAGGCGCAGCAGCAAACGAACGATAAAATTGATGGTGTGCACGAACGGCAACAAGATGATCACCAAAACGTTGATGATCGGCGCCACCGACATTGCCGCGCGGTTTGCATGGCGAATGGCGTAGGTCTTGGGCAGAATTTCCGAAAAAATCAGCACCAGCAACGTCATCGCAACGGTGGCAATGGCTACGCCTGCCTCGCCGAACAGCCCCATCAGCAAGCTGGTGGCCAGCGCACTGGCCAAGATATTGACCAGATTGTTGCCCAGCAAAATCGCGCCGATCAGGCGTTCCTTGTGGCGGTGCAGTTTGTTGATCAATTCGGCGCGATGGTTGCCGTCCTTTTCCAGCTGATGCATCAAAGGGCGCGACGCGGCCGTCAACGCCGTCTCTGATCCCGAAAAAAAGGCCGACAGGATCAACAAGATCAAAATGGCGGCGGCGATGTAAATCATGCTTTTAAGGTCAACCTATTACGTTTTGTTTGCAAGCCAGTCGTCGAGAAGTGTGCGAATGTCGGTCTCGCCAACGTCGCGGGTGATGAATGCACCACCGATCCCACGTGTGAGAATGAACGTCAGCTTTCCATTTTCGACTTTTTTGTCGCGGCTCATGTGGTCCAAAAGTTTGTCCGCGGTCCACCCGCCGATGTCTAGGTCTTGAAGATCCAAGGGCAGTTTGACCGCCTTGAAGTGGGCGGCGACGCGTCCGCCGTCCTGACCGCTACACAGCCCCAGACGCTGGGAAAGGTCGAACGCCATGACGGTGCCGATGGCGACCGCTTCGCCGTGCAGCAAAGCGCCGCCATAGCCGGTTTCGGCTTCCAGGGCATGGCCGAAGGTGTGGCCTAGGTTCAACAACGCGCGTTTGCCGCTTTCAAGTTCGTCTTCCGCCACCACGCGGGCCTTGGCGGCGCAACTGGTGAGGATGGCGTGACGGCGTTTTTCCATGTCGCCGTCGATCAGCGCTTGGGCGTTCAGTTCCAACCATTCGAAGAAATCCGGGCTGTCGATCAGGCCGTATTTCACCACTTCCGCATATCCGGCCATCAGTTGGCGGCGGTCAAGCGTGTTGAGCGCGGCGGTGTCGGCCAACACCAGTTGGGGCTGGCAGAACGCGCCGACCAGATTTTTGCCGTGGCGCGTGTTGATGCCGGTTTTTCCGCCGACCGAGCTGTCGACTTGGCTGAGCAGTGTCGTCGGCACTTGCACGAACGCCATGCCGCGCAAGATCGATGCCGCCGCATAACCGACCAAATCGCCGATCACGCCGCCGCCGAGCGCGATGAGGGTGGTGGAACGCTCGACCTTCAACTCCAAAATACTCTCACAGAGATTTTCGAATTCGGCAAAGCTCTTGGTCTGTTCGCCCGCGGGCAGCGTGATGGCGTCGCAGTGTACGTCCGCGCCCTGCAAAGAATCCGTCAGGGGCTCCAGGTAATGCGGCGCGACGTTCTCATCGGTGACGATGACGACGCGCGGGCGCGCCAGAACGGGAACAATCCAGCGCGCCGCTTGCGCGATCAGGCCCGCGCCCACGACGATGTCGTAGCTGCGTTCTCCCAATTCGACCCGTAAGGTTTCAATTGTCTCGTCCATATTCACGCTCATATATCGTCTCGGTTCTTTAAGGCTTCGATGATCAACTCCACGGCACTGTCGTGGGTTTCGGTGTCGGTGTCGATGGCGATGGTGGCTTGATCGTACACGGAGTAGCGTTCCTGGATCAGTTTTTCCAGGGTCTTTCGCGGATCGCCGGTCTGCAGCAACGGGCGTCCGCCGCGCCGCGATGTGCGCTCCGCCAAAGCCTCCAGGCCCGCCTTGAGCCACACGGAAGTGCTGGCTTGAAGAATGCGTGCACGCACCTCGGCATTCATGAACGCGCCGCCGCCAGTCGCCAGGACCATCGGGCCTTCGTCCAGGAGGCGGTCCATGACGCGTTTTTCACCCGCGCGGAACTCCTGTTCGCCGAACAATTCGAAGATATCCTCAATCGAACAACCGGCGGCTTTTTTGATTTCATCGTCGGAATCGATGAACGGAACGGACAGCCGCTTCGCCAAGCGCCGCCCAACGGTGCTTTTGCCCGCACCCATCAAGCCGATGAGGACGACCGGGCGGGTAAGTGTGGGCGCCGTGGACAAGTTTGTCTCTCCTTAAACATTTGCAGGCTATCTTAGGCAATGTTTCTTATGCGATATTTCGGGCAGACCCCACTGGAAAGCCGGGTGGCAAGCCGATACACTGCCGAAAATTCGCCATACTCGGAACCTAGCATAAAGTCCTGGAACCGCAAGAAAACCCGGCCACAAATTCAGGGCCGTCCATTGAAGGTAAAACGAATTCCATGCGTAAAATGCCCGTGATCATTCTCGTGTTGTTGGTGGTGCTGGTGGCCGGTGGAGCCGGGATGCTCTCCACCTGGGATATCCCCGCGCCGGTGAGCACCGTCGAAAAGGTGATTCCCAATGAACGCTTCCCGCGCTAAGCCCACCTTGCGGGCACCGTTGGCAGTCGCGGTTGCGTTCGTCGTCCTGCCGTCCTTGGCGCTTGCCCAAGAGCAGACGCCGACGCCTTTGGATCTCAGCGCGCCGATCCGCCTGGAGCCCCCTGCGCAAAGAGACGCTGGCGAGCCGGCACGCCCACCGTCGTTCTATGAACGCCCGACCTACACGCAACCGGCAACCTCAGCAACCCCGGCAACCGATGACGCCGTGAGCGGTGTCGAAGGCGTGAACATGGGCGGCTCAACGCGGTCGTCCGTGATTGGCGGTCAAATTGAGGCTGAGACGTTGGGCACCATCAATCCGGATGTTGCGGGTGTGCTGAGTGAAGCCGAGGGCGGTTTTGGCCCAGCCATGTGGCAAGGTACGCAGAGCGCCACGATCGAATTTCTGTTGCCGCAAATCCCCGTGACCACGGCCTCGCCCGCCATGCGCGATTTAATGCGCCGTCTTTTGTTGACCGGCGCGGAAGTGCCAGAGGGCGGCACGCCGGGGTCCCTGATTTCGTTGCGCGCGGGATTGTTGTCGGCGATGGGCGATTTCGTCGGTGTGAAATCCCTGTTGAACGCGGTGCCGGGACGTGCGGGTAACCCTGATTTGCTGCGTGTCGAAGTGGATACACGCTTTTTGACCGGCGATGTGGCGCGGGCGTGCCAGCTGGCGCACGCCTATATTCAAGAACAACAATCGAGTTATTGGCAAAAAGCGTTCATTTTCTGTCAGGCGCTGGAAGGCGACGGTGCCAAGGCGCGCTTGGGTCTGGCCTTGTTGGAAGAGTTGGGGGTCGAAGACCAAGTGTTTTTCCAATTGGTGGATGCCTTGGTCCGCCAAGATGAAAATAGTTTCAAAACGCCGGTGATCGACAGCCTTTCCGATCCGACGCCGTTGCACTTGGCGCTGGCAAGGGTCGCCAAGGTGCAATTGCCGGGGGATGTCATTGCATCGAACCGTCCTGGCGTGTTGCGCGCCATCGCCATCAGCCCCAATGCCGCGCCGGAGTTGCGCCTGGAGGCTGCGGAACGCGCCGAGGCCGCCGGTGCGTTGCCGGTCGATGCGCTGCGCCAACTTTACGCCAGTATTTCCTTTTCCGAAGAAGAGTTGAAAAACCCCCTGACGCACGCCGCGCTTCGCACCGGACCGATGAGCCGAGCGTTGTTGTATCGCGCGACGTTGATGCAGACGGTGCCCTCCGCCCAAGCGGAGGCTTTGCAGCGCGCCCTCGTTATGGCGCGCCAAGGCGGGCGATATGCATCGACCGCGCGGGCGTTTTTGCCGCAGCTGACTCGCATTCCACCCTCTCAAGAACTGGCGTGGTTCGCACCTGAGGCAATTCGCGCTTTTTTGATTACGGGTCGTCACGGCGGTGCGAGCCCATGGTTCGAACTGCTCAAGGATGCCGCCGGGCGCGAACCGAAGATGGCGGCCGAATTGACATCGCTGATGCCGGTGGCGCGCCTGTCGGGGTTCGAGGGCGCGGCCGAATGGAGCATGGATCGTCTGCACGACTGGTGGATCGCGGTGAAAGATACGGAAGGCGCGCGCGACAAGGCGGCGACGTTGGCGGCAACGTTGGACGCTCTGGGCGAAGAGGTGCCGGATGAAATTTGGGCCGATTTGATCGCGGGGACATCCCATACTGCTCTGATGGCGCCGTATCCGTCTCACTGGTTCTTGTTAAACAGCGCCTCCTCGCGCGGGCGGATGGGCGAAACGGTACTGCTCAGCCTTGTCAGCTTGGGCGACGGCGGGCCGGCGCGCGCCGACCCCATCGTTTTGCATCATGTCTTGCGGGCCTTGCGCACCATCGGCTTGGACCGCGAAGCGCGCACCATGGCGTTGGAGGCGGTGGTCGCCGCCGGGCTTTAGGCCGGGAGGGGCGGGGCTATGGGACGTCGCCGCAAATCCACCGATCCGTTGCCGCGCGAAGTCGAGATGTTTCTCGAAATGCTGGCGGCGGAACGCGGCGCGGCGCGCAACACGCTGGAAAGCTATCAGCGCGACCTCGGCGATTTTTCCGGCTTCGCGAAATCGAAACGCCAGGTCCCCGCCCACGCCGGGGCGGATTTAATCCGCAAGTATCTCAAACACCTCGACAGCACCGGTATGGCGGCGCGCACCCAAGCGCGGCGACTGTCCGCACTGCGCCAGTTTTTTCGCTTTTTGTATAGCGAACGCCTTCGCGACGACGATCCTACCACCGTCATCGACAGCCCTAAAATCGGTCGTGCCTTGCCCAAGTATCTGAGCGAGGACGAAGTCGATCGCTTGCTGACATGCGCCGCCGATCATCCGGGCGCGGACGGTAAACGTCTGGTGGCGTTGATGGAAATTCTCTACGCCACAGGATTGCGGGTGTCCGAACTGGTGGGCTTGCCGCTGGGTGCGGTGACGCGTGACGGGCTGATGCTGATGGTGCGCGGCAAGGGCGACAAGGAACGCATTGTCCCGCTCAGCGAACCGGCGTCCGACGCCATTGCAGCCTATTTGACGGTTCGTGACCGCTATGTCCCCAAAGGGGGCAAGGACACACCGTTCTTGTTTCCATCCCGCGCCAAGCAAGGCCATTTGACCCGCGCGCGGTTCGCGCAACTCCTTAAGGAACTGGCCGTGGAGGCCGCGTTGGAGCCCCGCCGCGTTTCGCCGCACGTGCTGCGTCATTCCTTCGCGAGCCATTTGCTGGCCCATGGCGCGGACCTGCGCGCGTTGCAACAGATGCTCGGCCATTCCGACATTTCCACCACGCAGATTTACACCCATGTGCTCGATGAGCGCCTCAAGCAGCTCGTTAACAGCGCCCATCCGCTTGCCTTAGGAAATTGAAAACAAACGCCAAAACGTTTCTTTTCGCACCTGCACAAAAAAGACGTGATTTCTCCGCTCGCGTTCGCTTAAATGGAGGTGGCTTCACGCAAAAAATGAAATACGGAGACCTCCCTATGAGTTTCACAGTCCCCGAACAAGCCCCGGCACGTCTCAATCGTTCCGAGTTGGCGGTGCCTGGTTCCTCAACTCGATTTTTGGAAAAGGCCGCAGGCGGCACATCCGACATGGTGTTTTTGGACCTGGAAGACGCCGTTGCCCCGTCCGACAAGGAACAAGCGCGCAAGAACATCATCGCCGCGCTCAACGATTTGGACTGGTCGGGCAAAACCGTGTCGGTGCGGATCAATGGGCTCGATACGCATTACATGTACCGCGATGTGGTTGATATTGTTGAGCAAGCGGGCGACAAGCTGGACCTGATCATGATCCCCAAGGTCGGCACCGCCGCTGACGTTTACGCCGTCGATATGCTGGTGACGCAAATTTGCGCGGCCAAGGGCTTCAGCAACGCCATCGGGTTCGAGATGATCATCGAGACCGCGCTGGGCATGCAGAACGTGCACGAAATCGCCGCCGCCAGTCCGCGCAACGAATCGCTGCACTTCGGCGTCGCCGATTACGCGGCCTCGACCAAGGCGCGCACCACGGCCATAGGCGGGCCGAACCCGGGCTACGGCGTACTGACCGATCCGCTTGATGAGGACGGGGTGCGCGATTTTCACTGGGGCGACATGTGGCACTACGCCATCGCCCGTATGGTGGTCGCGGCCCGCGCCAACGGCTTGCGCCCCATCGACGGTCCGTTCGGCGACATTCGGGACTTGGACGGTTATCGCGCCCAGGCCATGCGCGCCGCGATCTTGGGCTGCGAAGGCAAATGGGCCATTCACCCGACCCAGGTCGATGCCGCCAATGAGGTTTTCAGCCCGTCGGACGCTGAAATCGCCAAGGCCAACGCCATTTTGGCGGCCATGGAGCAGGCGCAAAAAGAGGGTAAGGGCGCAGTGACGCTGGACGGTCGATTGATCGACATCGCCTCCATCAAGCAGGCGCAAGTGATGGTGAAAACAGCCGCAGCCATCAACGGGACATAACTTTTTCCCGATCAACGTGTTAAGAGCGGCGGTGGGGGATCCCATCGCCGTTGTTTTTGCCCTTCTTTCGTCCCAAATGTCGTGCTAGAAATCGCCCATGCATCATTATCTCGATTTCGAAAAACCCATCGCCGAGCTGGAAGGCAAGATCGAAGAACTTCGTCACCTGACGGGGACCGAGGTCAACATTGCCGAGGAAGTCGCAAAGCTTCAGACCAAGGTCGAAAAGCAGCTGTCTCAGCTCTACGCCAAACTTTCGCCATGGCAAAAAGCCTTGGTGGCGCGCCACCCCGACCGTCCACACGCCGTCGATTATATCGAGGCGCTGATCGAAGATTACACGCCGTTGGCGGGTGATCGGCTATTTGGCGAGGACGCCGCCGTGGTTGGTGGTCTGGGCCGGTTCCGCGGCCGTTCCGTGATGGTGTTGGGGATTGAGAAGGGCAAGGATACCGAAAGCCGGGTGCATCACAATTTCGGCATGGCCAAACCCGAAGGCTATCGCAAGGCCCAGCGCCTGATGCTGATGGCGGACCGCTTCAAACTGCCGGTCATCACGTTCGTCGATACCACCGGCGCATTTCCAGGCGCAGACGCCGAAGCGCGCGGCCAAGCCGAGGCCATCGCCAAATCCATCGAAGTGAGCTTTCAGTTGCGCGTGCCGTTCGTCTCCGTCGTCATCGGCGAGGGCGGCTCCGGCGGCGCGATTGCATTGGCCAGCGCCAATGCCGTGTTGATGTTGGAGCATTCCATTTATTCGGTGATCTCCCCCGAAGGCTGCGCGTCGATCTTGTGGCGTGACGGCACCATGAACCAAGAAGCCGCCGAAGCGCTGAAACTCACCGCGCAAAACCTGTTTGAACTGCGCACCGTCGATGCGGTGGTGCCTGAGCCGTTGGGCGGCGCGCACCGCGACCCCAAAGCGGCGATGGGCGCGGTCGCCGATGAAATCCAACGCCAATTCGAAGCCATGGCCCCGCTCGACGGCGGCCAGCTCAAAGCCAAACGGCGCGAGAAATTCCTGGACATGGGCAAGGTGGGGTTGGGCTGAATTGACCCCAATCCACGTGGGTTCCCCAATAGGCCGCTTTGATGAGGTGTTTTTTTGGTCTTGCGAGGTCGGTTCACAGTTCGATGTGATGACCTGGCGTTTCTTTCGATTTGGCCTTAGCCTTGTACATCAGCTTATCGGCGCATTTGACCAAGGTGTCGGAATCGACAAAGTTTTCGGGGCCTGTTTCGGCAATGCCGACGCTGAAGGTGACACCCTGAGTTTCCATGGTGTCGTAAATATTTATCAAGCGTTCTGATGCCTCCTTGGCTTGCTCTTTGGCGGCGGACGGCATGATGATGCAGAACTCATCCCCGCCATAACGACAGCCGAAGTCCACGTCACGGATGCTCTCCCTTATCGCCTGCCCAACGCATTCGAGAAGATGATCGCCTTCCTTGTGCCCTTTGCTGTCGTTGAGCTTTTTAAAGCCGTTCAAATCAAAGTAAGCGATGCTGATCGGGTTCTGGGTGCGTTCTGCGACGGATAGTTCGCGGCGTAAATTGTCGAAAAAGGCGCGTTGATTCAAAAGTCCAGTTAGGCTGTCGCGTGCCGACAACTCCTGCAATTGGCGGGTGCGTTCGGCGACGGTGCCTTCCAAAGAAGCGGCGTAGTCCTCCAGATCGGCCTTGGCGACTTGAACTTCGGCGACCAGAGATGAAATGTAGGTATCGAACACCAATTGCATGTCGAACATCAGCAGCTTGTGAATGGCCTTGCGCTTGAGGTCGCATGTTTCGCAGTCATGCTGATTGCCCACAGAAGTTTCCCTGATGTAGTCGTCAAGCACGGTTTGTAAAAGATTTACCGCTGAAACGTAAAGCTTGGGCGATACGCCGATGCGTTTGTGAACCTTGCCGATGCGCAGGCGTTTGTTGACGTATTCGGCGTCGTAGAAACCCTCGAACAGTTCAAGAATATAGCGCCGCATGGACATGCGTAGTCGTTCCAGTGTTTCCGCATCACCGATTAAAAGGCTTATTTCACTGGTTTTAAGCTGGATATCGTAGAACCTGTCGACGATGATATCGGCACCATCGGCAATAACGCTCTTCATCGCTTTGAGGGCAGCGACATGCTCGTCCGTAATGCCCAGCAAGGATTTACGGTATTCGATTTCACGATCCGTAATCTGAAGCTGTTCGGATAGTGTTTGATCCGTTGCGCGCAAACCTTGGCGTGCGCTTACCTCGACTGCCATCGTCGCTGTTCCTCACTGTCATATCCTCAAGGGAGGGCGTCTCCCTCGAAACATGTAGACATTGAGGAGCCAGCTTACAATGTTAAAGTCCAACAAGGCTTTAGGTGTTCTTTAGCTCACCTTGCCGTGGCACTGCTTGAACTTTTTGCCGGACCCACACGGGCACGGTTCGTTGCGACCGACCCGGCCCCAGGTGGCGGGGTCGTTGGCATCGCGCTCGGCGGGCGGTTGGGCGCGCAGAAGCTTGGCTTCACTGCCCGCGAAAGCGGGGTCTTGATGGCTTTCGTGCATACTTGCCGGACCTTGAGGCGTGAGGCCTTCGGGCGGCATGACTTGCAGTTCGACATGGGCGAGGATCAGTGTTACGCGCTCGCCGATGTTGGTCAGAAGTTCTTGGAATAGACCGAACGCTTCACGCTTGTATTCGTTAAGCGGATCTTTCTGAGCATAGGCGCGCAGGCCGATGCCCTGGCGCAAGTGATCCAGCGTCAACAGGTGATCTTTCCACAATTGATCGAGGATCGACAGATAAAGGTTCTTTTCCACATCGCGCATCACTTCCGGCGTGTACTGCACGGCTTTTTCGGCCATTTTGCGGTCGGCCGCGTCGGTGATGCGGTGAAGAATTTCCTGGTCAGCGATGCCTTCTTCCTTGGCCCAATCTTTGATGGGCAGGTCGAGACCGAAAATGCGCAAGGTCTCTTCGTGTAGCACATCGGTATCCCACTCTTCGGCGTAAGCTTTTTCGGGAATGGTGCGCGCCACAAGTGTGTTGATCAGGTCGTGGCGCATGCCGACGATGTCGCCTGAGACGTCGGTTGCGGCCATCAACTCCTTGCGCTCGGCATAGATCACCTTGCGCTGGTCGTTCATGACGTCATCGAATTTCAGCAGGTTTTTGCGGATTTCGAAGTTTCGCGCTTCGACCTTTTGCTGGGCTTTTTCCAGGGCCTTGTTGATCCACGGGTGGACGATGGCCTCGCCTTCTTCCAGGCCTAGCTTGACCAGCATGCTGTCGATGCGCTCAGAGCCGAAGATGCGCATCAGATCGTCTTCCAGCGACAGGAAGAACGCGGATGCACCAGGGTCGCCCTGGCGGCCTGTACGCCCGCGCAGCTGGTTGTCGATGCGGCGGCTTTCGTGGCGTTCGGTGCCGACGATGTAAAGTCCGCCCGCTTCCAGCGCGATTTTTTTGTTGGCTTCGATCTCGGCTTTGATTTTTTCCACCGCGGCTTCGTGCTCTTGCCCCACGGCGATGTCGCCGAGTTCACGCACGATGCGCATTTCCAGATTGCCGCCCAACTGGATGTCGGTGCCGCGCCCGGCCATGTTGGTGGCGATGGTCACCACACCCGGCAGGCCCGCGTCGGCCACGATAAAGGCTTCTTGCTCGTGGTGACGGGCGTTGAGCACGTTGTGCTTGATGCCTTTCTCCTTGAGCAGATCGGACAGGAGTTCCGATTTTTCGATCGACACGGTGCCGACCAAAACCGGTTGCCGACGCTTCTGGCTGTCTTCGATCAGTTCGACGATGGCGTCGTATTTTTCCTGTGCGGTGCGATAGACCACATCGTTTTGGTCGTCGCGGATGCACGGGCGGTGGGTCGGCATTTCGACCACTTCAAGCTTGTAAATTTCCGAAAATTCGCCCGCTTCGGTCATCGCCGTGCCGGTCATGCCGGACAGCTTCGGATACATGCGAAAATAGTTCTGGAAGGTAATCGAGGCGAGGGTCTGGTTTTCGTTCTGGATGGTCACGCCTTCCTTGGCTTCCAAGGCTTGGTGCAAGCCTTCGGAATAACGCCGCCCTTCCATCATGCGCCCGGTGAACTCGTCGATCAGCACGACTTTGTCGTCTTGCACGATGTAATCGATATCGCGCAGATGCATCTTGTGCGCCCTGAGCGCTTGAGTCACGTGCTGGACCAAAACGACGTTGGCGAGGTCGTACATGGTGCCTTGTTCAAGCAGACCCGCATCGCGCAAAATGTTTTCGACGTGCTCATTGCCGTCTTCGGTCAGGGTGATGGCTTTGGACTTTTCGTCCTTCTCATAATCGGCGTCGACCAACAGCGGGATCAATTTGTCGATGGCCCTGTACATTTCCGACGAATCTTCCGCCGCGCCGGAAATAATCAGCGGTGTGCGGGCTTCGTCGATGAGGATCGAATCGACTTCATCGACGATGGCGAAGTTGAAATCGCGCTGGACCATTTCGTCCAGGCTGAATTTCATGTTGTCGCGCAGGTAATCGAAGCCGAATTCGTTGTTGGTGCCGTAGGTGACATCGCATGCATAGGCGGCTTTGCGTTCCGGGTCCGACAATCCGTGGACGATGCATCCGGTGCTCAAACCCAAATAGCCGTATACATGGCCCATCCATTCCGCATCGCGTTTGGCCAGATAGTCGTTGACCGTAACCACGTGCGAACCCTTGCCGCCGAGCGCGTTGAGATACACCGCCAGCGTCGCGGTCAACGTTTTGCCTTCGCCGGTTTTCATTTCCGCGATCTGGCCGCGGTGCAGAACCAAGCCACCCATCAGCTGAACATCGTAGTGCCGCTGACCCATGATCCGCTTGGCGGCTTCGCGCACGGTGGCGAAGGCATCAGGCAAGATGTCGTCGAGGCTTTCACCGGCCTCAAGACGGCTCTTGAGCCATGGGGTTCGAGCTTTAAGCTCATCGTCGCCTAACGCTTCGAGCGTCGGCTCCAGTGCGTTGATAGCGTCGACCGTCTTGTTGAGGCCCTTGATGTAGCGGTCATTGGCGGAGCCGAAGACCTTTTTGGCGAGCGCGCCGAGCATGGATGCGGATACCTTAGACAAAGGTTGGAATGTGGGGTGGGGTATAATATGCCCCTGAATACCCCCAGCGGTGACAAAGAATTAGAGACGCCCGGGACGTCTGTCAACGCATGCCCGTGCCAGGGCGGCATTTTTCAATAAATTGGCGGGTGGAAATTGACCGTATAAAGTTTTTTTTGGCCTTTTGCTCAGACATCACTTGACTCTCTTTATGGTTTCAGCGAAATTGGTATTCATCAAAAGGGGCAGGTAACCGCCCCTAAAAAAAGGACTTTTTCATTCCGGACTAGCAACAAAAATGCAGTACGTTGTGAAATCGCAATGAAAACAGGGGCTTGAAGTTTTAGGTTATGACGCCGAAGGGGACGGTGTAGGTGATTTTGGTGAAACAAGGTGCCCCGACCATTGGGGCGCACGGAAAGTAAGACGATTGTTGGGCCGTTGTCCGACTTCCGATTTGGAGGGCAGAGTTATGTCTATGTCGCATTTTGACAACATTCGTGTCGCCCTGGCCGAACCGAATTTGGAATTGCGCACCAATCTGAAAGACAGTTTGCATGGCTTTGGCTTTAAAAATGTATTGGCCACCGGCAACCTGTCGCAAATTGTTGGCGCTGTGAACGCAGGTGAGGCCGATATCTTGATTGCCGATACGTCCTTACCCGAAGGCGACTTCAATGAGTTCGTCCATGAACTCCGTCACGGCCGTCACGGCCATAACCCGTTTTTGGTTGTGATTACCTTGATCAACAAACCCAGTCGCGATGTGGTTCAGGACGCGATCAATTCGGGGGCGGATCATGTTTTGGCGAAACCGATCACAGCGCAATCGTTGACCGAAAAAATCACTGATCTGACCAACGCGCGTAAACGCTTTGTGGTGACGACCGATTACATTGGCCCTGATCGTCGTTCGGCGCATCGCGAAGGCACCATGCAAATCCCACAGATCGACGTTCCCAATCCGTTGCACCAACGCATGGCCGGTCAAGCGAATGTCGTTCGGACCAAACGCTCCGTGGAGGCGGCTAAACTGCTCGTCAATGAGCACAAGGTGCAGCGTCACGCGTATCAAATCGGGTGGTTGATGGATCATGTGATCCCGGAAATCAAAGCGCTTGAAGCGAACGTGTTGCCGGTTGAACCGGAAAACCTTCAGCGTTTGCACGAAGTGACGCAAGATCTTTGCCAGCGGATCAAAGGTACGCGTTTCGCGCACATTACGGAAATGACCTTGACGTTGTGCCGCATGACGGAACAAGCCCTGAACAAAGGCTTGTGCGAGCACGATATGCAGCTCATGGGGCGCATGGCGGAAATTATCGAACGCGCCTTCGATCCCGATCGCGACGCAATGGCTGCGGAATACAACCGCAAAGCTGGCCACCGTGGGATCAATGTGTTTAAAGAGGCTGATTCGCAAGATCTCACCACCAAGAAACTCACACCCCAAGAATTGGCGGCCGTGATGGTGAGCTGACCCTGCGATTTATGGCCCGCGATTTGTGGAAAGTCCGCATTACATTAATAGTTTAGCGTCAGCTTGAAGCTGCCATAGCGGTCGCTTTTGTCTTGGGTGGTGAACTCACGGGTGCGTTGCACGTGGCTGATGTCAAGACGCACGCCGTCGATGCCCCAGCCGTCCGGAATGGGGACATGAAACATCACCCCAACCCGGTTTTCCAGAACGAACAGGTTGTGTTTCACATCGGGACTGTCTTTAAAGGTGTTGCCATCCAAAAAAATATCTCGCGCCACGAGACGGACTTCGGCGCCTGCGAAAAATGACCAAGTGAACCGATCCGGCGTTTTGCGGGGCAGTGCGAAGGTGCCGTAAATGGGGCCGAAATCCTGACCCAGGTTGCCGCCCATACGGAGCGTCACGCCCGTGGACACGCCTGTTTTGACATTGCCGATTTGGCCTGTTGCGTGGGGGATGGCGTCAAAACCCAATTGATCCGTGGCGAAGGGTTTCCAGGGGGCGGTGCGAAATTTAACCGTTCGGGTCAAAAGTACACCGGGTTCCGTACCGATCTGGTGGTCCCAGCCACGCGATTGCGACACATTGATCAATCTGTGAAAGTGGTTTTGCGTTTCGCCGGCGCGCGCTTCAGGGCCGACAATACCGAGATCCAATTCGATTGTGTCTTGTTGATCCAGCGACGTAAACCCGGCGTCGCTCTCATTTTGCACCGTGACGCCGAAATAAGTCCAACCTGCGTACGGTCGGTCCAGCGGGTTCGGGACCGCAGCATCCACATCTTCAGGGGTGTACATGTCTTGGCCCAGAACCCATCCTGAGCGCAGGTCTTTGGGGGTATGATTGGGAAACCCGCCGTATCCGAACGTATTCACCAAAAAGCCGGATACATCAGTGAGTTGCTCCGCCGGGGTCGTCGGCACATAACCGATGCGCATGCCGTTGGTGTAGTGGCGGTCGGTGTCGGCGACCTTGTCGTTATCCCATTGAAACAAGAAATCACCGGCATGCGCCGCGCCAACGAAACACATCGCCAGCGCGGCGAACGCGAGAAACAGGGGCAACTTGGAGATTGCAGACAAATTTCTGACCATGACTCAATGCAGGGGAGAGGGTTTTTGTTCCCCGCATCATAAAGCACGTGGATATCGCGTACATGAAAAAAGACGAGAAAATACGTTGCGCGCTCAGTGTTCACTGTGACGGCCCTTGTGAGAAACGGCGTGATGTGCTTAATGCCAAGGACGGTATTTTGGGGATGTATTTGCTATGTTTTTGAGGCGTAATGCGGTTCTGTCAACATTTTTTCTCTTCGCCTTCTTGTCGGCGGGCTTGTCGGCGGGGCGCGCGTACAGTGTTGAAACCGACCCCGTCGTGGCGACGGTCAACGGCAAGGTCGTGCGTTTGAGCGATGTTGAGAACGCCCGCAATTTGCTGCCGCAGAAGCTACAAGGTGCGCCGTTGCGCGAAGTGTATCCGGTGCTGATGGAATCGTTGATCAATTCAAGCTTGGCTTCGGACAAGGCGACCAAGCTCGGCTATCACGAAACGCCTGAATACCGCCTACGCATGGCGCGTATATCGGACCAGATTTTGGAGCGCATTTTGTTGGCGCGCCATATCGAGCAACGTTTGACCGACGACTTGATCCAGGAACGCTACGACCAAGTGGTCGAGCGCGCGAAAACACAGTTCGAAATCCACGCCCGCCATATCCTGGTGGACAGCGAAGACCACGCGAAGGCTTTGATCGGCTTACTTGAAGACGGGGCAGATTTTGCCATGCTCGCGGCGGAGAACTCCTTGGGCCCGAGCAAGAGCCGTGGCGGCGACCTCGGCTGGTTCGGCCCAGGGCAAATGGTCAAGGCGTTCGAATATGCGGCCATGGCACTGAAACCGGGTGAGTTCACTCACGATCCAGTGCACACAAAATTCGGCTGGCACGTGATCTTGGTGGAGGAACGGCGACCGTTCCCCATTCCCAGTTACCAGGACGCACGCGAGGTTCTGGCCAATGAACTGTCAGCGGAGCTCGGCCAAAAGTTTATGGAACAATTGCGCGCCGAAGCGAAAATCGAAAAGAAGAGCTTTGAAGAGGTTGTCAGAGCCCTTCAACAATAACGGGATAAACACGAACATGGACCTGAAAAAATCCCCCCTGGCGCCAGCGTCTTTTCCCGACATGCCGGACATCGACGGCGTGCGTCTTGCCACGGCTAAAGCCGGGGTGAAGTACGTAAAGCGCACGGACTTGATGTTGGCGGATTTTCGTCCCGGCACCACGGTCTCGGGTGTGTTCACCAAGTCGAAAACGGCGTCCGCGCCGGTGCTGAAGTGTCGGGAGTTTCTTCCCGGCGGCCAAGCGCGCGCGCTGGTGGTCAATTCCGGCAACGCCAACGCGTTCACCGGGCGGCGCGGGGAAGAATCCGTCGATCATATCTTGAACGCCGTGGCCGATGCCGTTGGCTGTAAACTCGAAGAGGTGTTTTCCGCCTCCACCGGGGTGATCGGCGAACCGCTGCCCCACGACTTGATCTCGGGCGCGATGCCGGGGCTGATGGCCGAGCTTGGCGCGGCAAGCTGGGAACAAGCCGCACGCGCCATCATGACCACCGACACGTACCCCAAGGGCGCAACCCGCACCGCGCGGATCGGCGATGTGGACGTGACGATCAACGGCTTCGTCAAGGGCTCAGGCATGATCGCGCCGGACATGGCGACCATGCTGGGTTACATCTTCACCGATGCGGCCATCCCCGCCGATGTGTTGCAGGCGCTGCTGGTTCCATCGGCGGATGCGTCGTTCAACTGCATCACGGTGGACAGCGATACCTCGACCAGCGATACGGTGATGCTGTTCGCCACCGGTGCGGCGGGCAACGCCGCGCCCAACCGCATAGACGACCCGGCGCTGGCGGACTTTAAACGCGCCTTGGACGAGGTGGCGCTCGATCTCGCCCATCAGGTGGTGCGCGACGGCGAAGGGGCTTCCAAATTCATCGCCATCACCGTTACGGGCGCGGAAGACGATTTGGCCGCCAAGCGCATCGGCCTGTCGATCGCCAACTCACCGCTGGTCAAGACCGCCATTGCCGGTGAAGACGCCAATTGGGGGCGCATCGTCATGGCGGTGGGCAAGGCCGGCGAGGCGGCGGACCGCGATAAAATGGCCATGCGCATCGGAGGTGTGCAGGTGACGCAAGACGGCACGCGCGTCGAAGGCTACGACGAGGCCCCCGTCGCCGCCCACATGAAGGGCCAAGACATCGTGATCGAAGTCGATGTCGGCATTGCGGACGGTCGCGCCAGGGTGTGGACCTGCGATTTGACCCATGGCTACATCGACATCAACGCCGATTATCGGTCGTAAGGAGACGCAAAATGCTGGGCGAACATGCCTGCATGTCGGCGTTTGAGGCCGTCAACATCGGGGTCATCGAAACCCCGCGTTTGCGCCTGCGCCGCTTGAATGAAGGCGATGCGCAGGCGGTGTTCGATTTCGCCAGCGTTTGGGACGTCGCGCGTTATACCGCATTAATCCCACACCCTTACGCCGTGTCGGACGCCAAAGGCTTTATCGAAGGCGCGATGGTGGACCGCAGCGCCAATACGCGCCATGTGTTCGGAATTGAACGGCGCATCGAAGGCGACTTGATCGGCACCATCGAAATCAACATGGGCGCCGGCGACGACACTTTCGGCTATTGTCTCGGCGTTGAGCACTGGGGGCAAGGCTACGGCACCGAGGCGGTGTTGGCGATGGTGCGCTTTGCTTTTCAGCGTGCCGGGAAAAAAGCGCTGAGCGCTGCCGTGCATCCGGACAACCCGGCGTCCGCGCGGGTGTTGGAAAAGGCGGGTTTCGTTCAAACCCATACCAGCAGCACCCTTCCCGGACGATGTTCCGAGGTTGAGGTGTCGATTTTTACGCTCTCGGCTGAAGACTGGTTCGTCCGCGATGCCGCCAAGCCAAGGTTGCTGGTCACCGCGGCGGCGCTGATCGACGCCGATGGCCGGGTGCTGATGGCTCAGCGCCCCAGGGGCAAGTCGATGGCGGGGCTGTGGGAATTCCCCGGCGGCAAGGTGCACGACGACGAAACCCCGGAAACGGCGCTGGTGCGTGAATTGAAGGAAGAGCTAGGCATCGACATCGCGGAAAGCTGCCTTGCGCCGTTTACGTTCGCCAGCCATGCCTATGAAAGCTTTCACTTGATGATGCCGCTGTATCTGTGCCGCACGTGGAAGGGCAAGGTTCAGTCTTTGGAAGGCCAAGATCTCAAATGGGTCAAGCCGGTGCATCTCAATCAGTTGCCCATGCCGCCCGCCGACATTCCGTTGGTTGCGATGTTGATGGATTTTCTCTAAGCGCCTACAGTTGAGTCATGAGCGAGACAAACACAGATCGGCCCGTGAGCGCGTGCGTCCTGGTGATCGGCAATGAAGTCCTGTCCGGACGCACCCAGGACGCGAACATCAATTATCTGGCTTCGGAGTTGACCAGGCTCGGCATCCGGCTGGCGGAATGCCGGGTGATTCCCGATATCATCGACGAGATCGTCGACGCGGTGAACCATTGTCGCGCCAAGTACACTTACGTGTTCACCACCGGCGGCATCGGCTCGACCCACGACGACATCACCGCCCAATCGGTGGCGAAGGCCTTTGGGCTCGGTTTTGGCACCCACCCCGAAGCGGACCGTCTTTTACGCAGTCACTACGGTGACAAGGCCAACGACGCGCGCATGCGCATGGCGATGACGCCGGATGGCGCGGTGCTGATCGACAACCCGGTGTCGGTGGCACCCGGCTTTCGCGTCGAAAACGTTTATGTCTTGGCCGGTGTGCCGGTGATCGCGCGGGCCATGTTCGACGGCGTCAAGGGCACGCTCAAAGGCGGCAAGGTCTTGGTGGTCAAAACCGTGTCCACCATCGGCATTTCGGAAGGCATGATCGGCGAACAGTTGCGCGCCGTTCAAGCGGCGCACGGCGACGTCGATATCGGCTCGTACCCCTTTCTCAAGTTCGGCGGCTTCGGCACCAATCTTGTGGTGCGCGGCGAAACCGAAACCGAAGTGGACGCCGTGTGCGTCGATCTCAGGACGATGATCATCAATGCGGGCGGTGAGCCGATCGACGGCGAAACCGAAGGCGAAGACCTGAACTGACCCTCAGCACATTTAGTCTCAAGTTGGACGACAGATCATCTTGCATGGCGAGGCCGCTCGGCATAGGTTCTTGTGGCTTACCCAAGCCAGCCTGTGCGGGCGTGGTGAAATTGGTAAACACAACAGACTTAAAATCTGTCGGCCGCAAGGCCTTGCCGGTTCAAGTCCGGCCGCCCGCACCATTTGTTTTACGGATGTGTTTCACTCAACCCACGACGTTGATGGCCACTTCCTTGGTGTAGGTTTGGTCGGCGCTGTCGGTCCAGGTGAACACCATGGGCCCGCTGTCCTCGGCGCGCACGTAGAACGAGGTGTAGGGATTGGCCGACATGGCCGTGTGCCACACGGAGTTTAGAACTTCGGCGCCATTGTAGCTCACCGTCAGCGCGCGAATGATGTCGCGCGGAATGGTTTCGCCGGTTTCCTTGTCTTTGCGCAAACCCGTTTCCATGCGGTGGGAGACCAGGGTCTTGACCTCAAACAACTGACCTTTGGTGAGTTTTTTCGGCACCCGCACGCGGGGTTTGATATCACGTTTTGCCATAATCGCCTCTCTTAACCTCCGCAACCGCCAAGGGTCACTTTCACTTGTTTGCGTCCGACCCAAACTTCGCCGGTGTTGGTTTCTGCCACGGCCACCACGTTTTGCGACTTCGACAACCGCATGCGCAAGGACAGCTCGGCCTTGCCGTTGGATGGGCCGAGGAAATAGCTCGCCACTTGGGGCAAAGGATTGCCGTCGGCGTAAATATGCACCGCTTTGATGTGCTCATCGGCCGACATCGGGCTTTCGACGCTCACCGTCAGGGGCACCGTGCCGCCGTTTTCGGCGATTTCGGGCAGTGTCAGCGAGACGCGGGCGTCGTCCTTGATCGTTTTGCCCTCGGCAAGCTTATCAATTTCGCTCTGCACGCTTTGCGCTGTGGCGTGAGCGGAAATAGGTGCCGCCACCAGGGTGCAGGCCCCCGCACCGGTGATTTTGAGGAAATCACGCCGTCGCAAATTGGTTTTGGTTTTCATGGTATTCGGTCCGTCTCAAAACAAAGCATCGAAGGAAACGATCGGCCCCATCTTCACGGATGGGATCGGACGAGGCCGATCATGAGCTTCTTTCGTAAGAAAGATGCGGTTCGCTTAAGGCTTGATGTAGGTGTAGCCCATCTGCTGAAGGCGAGCGAGTTCGGCCACGCCGGACGGCACGACGTCTTCGTCGAACACTTCATAGAGTTGGTCGAGGCCGATTTTTCGGCCCTTGAGCGTATTGGCGCACACATCGAATTTGATGCTTTGTGCGCGTAGGTTGGCCACGGCGGTCTGCACTTTTCCAGGTGTTTTGGCCGACTGCAGCAAGCCGATGCCATTGCCGTGGATCACGACCTTGAGGTCCATGTTTTCCGCGCCCACGGCGTTGATGTGATTTTGGATGTTGCGCATGGCGCCCAAATACGCCTTATCGTCTTTGCCGCCCGGATAGTTGACGTGGTAAACGACTTTTTGCTTGCCGTAGCGTTCGGATGCATCGGCTGTGGTGACGTTGCCGACAATCAGCATCAGCGCCACAATCGACGAACAGATTGTACCCAGTATACGCATATTGCCCTCCCATGACTTGCGTTACAGTTTTGATGGAGGTGATTTAGATTTGTTTTGTTTCACCCGCCAACTCAGTCAGGCATACATACATCAGCGCGTATTGCGGGAAAATTCGGGAAAACCCTTACGCTTATGGGGGCGTCCCCTGACGGGTCGGGGGCGGGGCCGGGGTCGGGGCCGGGGGCGTGGGCGACGCTCTCAATTCAACCGGAAGCTTGTTCTGTGTTGATGATCAGAGACTTGCGGATTAAGTCGGCCAGTGAGGAGGCCTCCAGTTTTTCCATCACCTTGGCGCGGTGCGCTTCCACGGTTTTGTCGCTGATGTCCAGCGCATGGGCAATTTGTTTGTTGGTGTTGCCTTCGACAATCATATCCATGACCTGACGTTCGCGGGGCGTCAAGGTGTCGGCAAGATCTTGAATTTCCTGGTGGCTGGTGACTTGGGTGCGGCGGCGTTCGCATTCGCGCACGGCTTTTTGCACAAGATCGAGCAGGATTTGATCGTTGTAGGGCTTTTCAATGAAATCGAAGGCACCGTCCTTCATAGCGCGCACCGCCATTTGCACGTCGCCGTGGCCGGTGACGACGATGACCGGCAGACAATGCGGGTTTTCGGCAAGGCGTTTTTGAAGTTCCAGGCCGCTCATACCCGGCATGCGCACGTCCACAAGCAGGCAGCCGGGGCGCATGGGGTCATAGGCATTCATGAAATCTTGGGCGGAAGAGAATGTTTCGACATTCAACCCCACCGATGAGATCAGCCAGCTCAGCGAGTCTCTCACCGCCTTATCGTCATCGACGATAAAAATCGTTTTGTCGTCCATCGATGCGGATGGTGGATTGTGAAGCTCATGTGCCATGGCGTCGTCCTGTTGTGTCGTGGTTCACCGCAGCGCACGGCAAACTGAATTTGAATACGGTGTTGTCGTCGCCGTCAACCTCTACCCACATGCGGCCGCCGCTGGCCTCGACGATGGAGCGGCTGATCGACAAGCCCATACCCATGCCGTCGGGCTTGGTCGAATAAAAGGGCTCGAACAGGCGCTCTTGCGCGCCTTGGGACAACCCAACGCCGTTATCGCGTACCGCACAAATGACCTGGCCTTGATCGTCGCGATCGCCTTGGTCGGTTGTGACGGTGATGGACTTAGGCAATTTGTCGACGTCGTGCAGCGCCTCCATGGCGTTGCCGATAAGGTTGAGCAACACTTGTTCGACTTGAACCTTGTCGGCGATCACCGGCGGCAGCGGCTCACGAAAATCGTGGCCCAGTTCGATTTGCTGACGTTCTGCCTCGGCGTGGGTGATCTCCAGGGCCTCGCGTGCGATGGCGTTGATATTCAGTGGCTCCAGGGACACCTCACCTTTGCGCACGAAGTCGCGCACACGCCGGATCACTTGCGCGGCGCGGTCCGCCTCGGCTGCGATGGTGGCCATGACCTCATGCAGGTCCGATGGTGAAATCGTATTCAGACTGAGGCGGCGCACGCTGCCGGTGGCGTAATTGGCGATGGCGGCGAGCGGCTGATTGATCTCGTGCGCCAGGCTTGCGGTCAACTCACCCATGGTGTTGACGCGCGAGACGTGCGCCAATTCGTTTTGGCGGCGGCTGGCGACCTCCTCGGCGCGTTTGCGCTCAAAAATTTGGGTCTCCAGTTCCGCGTTGGCCCGTGACAGCTCGGCCGTGCGCTTGGCGACCAAGTGTTCGACCCGAACCACCCACAAGATCGCGATGCCCATCAAAACGCCGACGAACACCCCCCATTGCCAGTACTGATCCAACAAATCGGACAATCTGATGTCGACCGGCAGATCGTAGGGCCCTATGTGCAGTTCCTTGAACAATTCATGCACGGGCTGGTAGTCGAGAGGCACGGTCCAGCCCGAATACCCCCCCGCGACGGCCGCAGGATGGTCGGTGGGCATGCCGAGCAAGGCGATGACGACTTGTTGAGAGAGCATTTCCGGGGTGTGTTTAAGCTTTGCAAACGGCCATTCCGGATAAAGTCGCGTGCTCAATGCATAGGGAAAGCCGGGCTCTTCCTGAGGGTTGAGGATGCGCAGATCGGAAAGCTTGATTTTGCCATCCTGGGCGAGATTCTCCAAAACGCCGACGCGACATGTCCCCGCATCGGCCCCACCGGAGAGCACGCCCTCGACCACCTTGTCTTGGGGAAAGCCCACGAACATCAAACTGACGAGATCCTCGAACGGGTTCAGGCCATGCGCCTTCATTTCCCGCCATGCCATCTGAAAGCCGCCGAAGGCGTTTTCACGAACGGCCATGAAACGCTTGCCCTTTAAATCTTCAATTGTTTCAATCCCGTTGGCTTCATTGCGGGTGAAGATGGTGGCACCGAGCGTGTCCGTCGTTTGATGCATGCGCGGACGGATAGTGGCGATGCGGGTGACGCCGTGGGCGGCTTCGTGTTCCACATAGTTGCCCGGATTGGTCAAAATAAAGTCGACGGCTTCGGACTGAACGGCTTGTTGCATTTCGACCAGGGTGAGAGGCAGGATGTGAAACGTGCGCCCCGGTACGCGCTGTGCCAAATAGTCGGCCGTCGGAAGCCATTTTTCCAAGGCTTCTTGTTCGCCGCGATACGCGAGCACGGCGATCTTGACGTCCCTGGCGCCGTTGGGCGGGCTCTCGGCCCAGCCCCAGTGCGTCGATGCAAGCAAGACCGCGCCGAGCACGGTGATGGCGCTTATGAAACGACGAAGCTTGGCTGGCACCCGCATTCCCTCCACTGTTGACAGTCATAAAGATATTTCAAGTTCGCGCCTTTGCCTACGCTCTCAATGGCATGGTCTTAAAACGCGACTATATCTGATTGAGTATCAACAGATCGCAGGTGCCCAGATGAGCGCTGGCAACGAACGGCCCGACCCCGAAATCATCCCTCCCGGCTCATTCGGCGCGGGTTCCAACCCGAAGCATACGCGTGGGAACGGTTTCGACGATCTATCGGATGTGCTTTCGCAGCCGTTGAGCGCGCCGCGCTTGACGTACGCGCTGTACGCCATCGCCTCGGTCAGCGGCTTTCCCATGCTGATCGGCCTGATTGTCGCCTATGTGGTGCGCGGCGAGGCTCCGTCTTGGCTACGGAGCCATTACACATTTTTGATCCGCACCTTTTGGGGTGGGGTGTTGCTGATCTTGGTCGGCTTTCTGACGTGGATTTTTGGTATCGGCATGTTTTTGCTGTGGGTGCTGCCGCTGTGGTACGTGATCCGCATCGTGCGCGGCTGGGTGCTGTTGGAAAACCGCCAGCCGGTGCCCAATCCTGAAAGTCTGCTGTTCGGCTAAGATCCTTATTTGCCCTTGTTATTTTGCCCTCGTGCGTCAACATTAAGGGAGCGTTGGGGGACGAACAGAAGGGGAAGTCATGCACGCCAGTGTCGGGGTTGCCGCCGATTTCCAGATGTGGGTGACGTTCTGCGTCATCATCGCCGCCTTTGCGCTTTATGCCTGGGAAAAGGTGGCGATCGAGGTCACGTCGCTGGGCGTTTTGTGCGCGCTGATGATTTTCTTTTACGTCTTTCCCATTTCAGGAACCGGCCCAGCCGGGGCGGTGGACAATATCTTGTCGCCGGAAGTGCTGCTGTCGGGTTTTTCCAATCCGGCGTTGATCACGGTTTTGGCGTTGTTGGTGATCGGTCAAGGCATGGTGCGCACGGGCGTGCTGGATATCGCGGCGCATTTTGTGCTGGGGTGTTGCGGCGGGACGCTGTGGCTGTCGATCTTCGCGGTGCTGCTCACGGCCACGCTGGTCAGCGGCTTTCTCAACAACATTCCCGTGGTGGTGATTTTCATTCCCATCATGCAAGCCTTGGCGGACCGTTTCGACATGGCGCCGAGCAAGCTGATGATGCCGCTCAGCTTCGCCGCGATTTTGGGCGGCATGACCACATTGATCGGGTCGGGCTCGAACCTTTTGGTCAATTCGGCATTGATCGGGATTGAGCGCGAACCGTTCGGCTTTTTTGATTTTACCGTGCCAGGGTTGGTGCTGGCCGGGGTGGGCTTGGTGTATCTGCTGTTCATTGCGCCGTGGCTGCTGCCGCGCCGCGAAGGTATGGCCGAAAGTCTGGTCGGCGGCAACACCGGGGGTAAGCAATATATCGCCCAAGTGACCGTCGGCGCAGCGTCGCATCTTGTGGGGGAAAAGGCTGTTGGCGGTATCTTCCCGGCACTCGGCAACATGACGCTACGCATGGTTCAGCGCGAAGAAGAGGCCATTTTGCCGCCGTTCGAAGACTATGAGGGGCGCGCGGGCGACGTGTTGGTGGTCGCCGCCACGCGCAAGGAAATCCAAGATGCCTTGTCGCGTGACGCGGAGGGTCTCTATCCTGACCTGGAAGGGGCCAGCGCGGGCGCGGTACGGGTTACGGCGGGTGGGTTTACAGAGATCGACGCCAGTGAACTGCGCGAGCCCGACGAAGACGGTATGCCGTGGCACGGCGGCGAACGGGTGTTGGCCGAAGCGATGATTCCTCCTGCTTCAAGGATCATCGGCCAGACCCTGCCGCAAGTGGGCTTTCGCTTTAAAACCCACTGCATTGTGTTGGGGGTGCAGCGCCGTTCGCGCATGATCCGCACCCGTATGACCGAGATTCGCTTGCAGGCGGGCGACGTGTTGCTGGTGCAAGGCAGCCCTGACGATGTGCAGGCCCTGCGCACCAACCAAGACGTGTTGTTGATCGAATGGTCGGCGGCGGAATTGCCCGCCCATCATCACGCCAAGCGCGCGGCGACGGTGCTGCTCGGTGTGGTCGTGGCGGCGGCGACCGGATTGGTGCCAATCGTCATCGCTGGGTTGACCGGGGCGGCGGCGATGGTCGGGCTCGGCGTGTTGAACATTCGCCAAGCCTTTCGTGCCGTGGACACCAAAATTCTCACCATGATCCCAGCGGCTTTGGCCATGGGAGCGGCCATGCACGCCACCGGCGGCGCGCACTTTGTTGCGGGTGCGGTGATGGGCCTGTTCCAAGGCGCAGGGCCGTGGGCGGTGCTGTCGATATTCTTCATCACCATGGTGATTTTGACCAACGTGATCAGCTCCAAGGCCATGGCGGTGTTGTTCACGCCCATCGCGGTGGACTTGGCGATTTCCATCAACGCGCCGGTGGAAGCGTTCGCGGTGGCGGTGGTGTTCGCCGCCAATTGCTCGTTCGCCTCGCCCATCGGCTATCAAACCAACCTGCTGGTGATGGCCCCCGGTCACTACCGCTTTATCGACTTCGCGCGTGCGGGCGTGCCGCTGATCTTGTTGATGTGGGCGGTGTTCAGCGTGTTTGTGCCGTGGTGGTATGGGGTGTAGGGCATTCAATGCCGCCCTCAAAAAGCGATCGTGCAGGGCGAGGGTTCAGGCTTTAAATACAACATGTTACATGACGTTGTAATAAACAATCACATAAAGCACAGCCAGACCGAAAACGATTTGAGCAAATTTAATCATGAGGGCATTGTACCTCAGTGTGGCCTAAGCCACCCGGCAATATTTTCACCTTTTCGGCAAGTCCCACCGTGTTTTCGTATAGCTTGAGGTGGCAACTCATTGTTGTTTCTAGTTATTTACCTTCTCGTAACTGGAATGCTTTTTGCTTGTCTGGCAGCAACAGACACAGGAGGCTCCACCCATGACCAGCGCGCTGGATCACGTCACCACGGTTTTACAAACGACGAGCACGTCATCTCCGCCCAAAATCAAAGAGGGGCGTGGTGGGGCGCATTTTTCGCAGCACCTGCTCCCCGTCCCTGAAAACGCAAGACCAGCCATCTTTGCCACGTTGATCGATCCGCGTGGTGCCGATTTTTTGCTCAAAGAAACGGAGCGCACGGCCCAACACGAGGCGATGCAGGAATTTGCGGCTAAATCCAGTGCCAACGCCGAACAAATGGGGGCGGCGTTATCTCAGATGCGTCAGCTGTTTGCGGACATGGGCGTGCCGATCATCGATATGGTTCAAATGTCCCGCTCGCCGGATGGCGCCTTTATTTCGCTTAGATTATAGGGGGGGGAGAGGGCGTTAGCGCTGCGGCGGGTATTTCCAATAGCTCCACACCACCAAGAGGGTGAACAGCGCGTAAGCGCAGATGAAGACCCACAACGGCGCTTGGTAATAGAGCAGCCGGTCCAGCCAGGTGGCGATCATGCCCTGGGAGTAGCCTTGCTGCCCCGCCAACTGACGTAGCTCTGATTCCCACACCGTCAACGGGCACCATTCGCCCAGGGCGGCGATGCTCATGATGACGAGTATCAAGCCCAGGTGCACGCGGCGAAACCAAATGTTGCGCGTCCAGGTCCATTTCCGCCGCCATCCGGCTAAAATCAATGCTTGCCCGCCCACCACGAACAAAACGATGGCGCCATGAAACATGCCCAAAACGTCGGCCCAAAACCCGTAAGTCATGGGGGCATGATAGCCGAAATATTTTTTACCAACAAAAACGTGAATCTTCTTGTGCACTGCAGCGAGGAGGCGTATAGGGACTGTGGGCCACGACCTCCCAACGGGTCGCGACCCTTCTGCCGTGAGGCGAAGGGCATACTTTTGAAGATCGATTTTGCACGCGGATTCTTTAATTTCCGCCCAAATTGTCTCTTTTGAAGCTCCTTTCGCCATTGTGTTGAGAAGGGAGTTTTTTTATGACCAACACGCAACCGGGCACCCGTCCGGCCAATCCCAATTTTTCCTCCGGCCCTTGCGCCAAACGTCCCGGTTGGACCGTGGACGCTCTTTCCGATGCCCTCACGGGTCGCTCGCACCGTTCCGGTCCGGGCAAGGCGAAACTGTCTGAGGCTATTGATCGCACCCGCGCCGTCTTGGGCGTTCCGGACGACTACAAAATCGGCATCGTGCCTGCGTCCGATACCGGCGCGGTTGAAATGGCCCTGTGGTCGATGCTCGGCGCACGCGGTGTGGAGCTGTTGGTCTGGGAAAGCTTCGGCGCAGGCTGGGCGACGGACGTCACCAAGCAGTTGAAGCTGGACGACGTCAAAGTCACCACCGCCGAATACGGCTCCATCCCCGATCTCTCTGCGGTCGATTTTTCCCGCGATGTGATCTTCACTTGGAACGGCACCACGTCGGGCGTCAAAGCACCGAACGGCGACTGGATCCCCGACGACCGCGAAGGTCTGACGTTCGCCGACAGCACCTCCGCCGCGTTCGCCATGGACCTGCCGTGGGACAAGCTCGACGTCGTGACGTACTCTTGGCAGAAGGTCATGGGCGGTGAAGCCGCGCATGGTATGTTGATCTTGAGCCCGCGCGCCGTGGAGCGTCTGGAAAGCTACACCCCGCCGTGGCCGCTGCCGAAAATCTTCCGCATGACCAAGGGCGGCAAGCTCAATGAGGGGATATTTAAGGGCGAAACCATCAACACGCCGTCGATGATCGCGGTCGAAGATGCGCTCGACGGTCTCAAGTGGGCCGAAAGCGTCGGCGGCTTGGAAGGCTTGAAAGCACGTTCCGACGCCAACCTGGCGGCTCTTGAAGCGTGGGTCGAAGCCTCCGACTGGGCGGCGTTCCTGGCTGAGGACAAGGCCATCCGCTCCAACACTTCGGTGTGTCTCAAAGTCAAAGACCCGGCGTTCACCGCGCTGGATGCCGACGTGCAAGCGGGTGAGCTGAAAAAGCTGGTCAAGATGCTCGACGGCGAAGGCGTGGCTTACGACATCGGCGGTTATCGCGATGCCCCGGCGGGCTTGCGCATCTGGGCCGGTGCGACGGTTGAAACGTCCGACATGGACGCGTTGCTGCCGTGGCTCGACTGGGCGTTCGCTGAAATCAAAGCTGGCCTCTAAGCCTCCTCTCCAAATTCCCTATTGATGAAAAGGACTGACCCCATGGTTAAGGTTCTCATTTCCGATAAGATGAGCCCGCTCGCCGAACAAATTTTCAAAGAGCGCGGCATCGAAGTTGATTTCAAGCCGGGTATGACGCCCGACGAGCTTAAAGCCTGCATCGGCGAATACGACGGTCTCGCGATTCGCTCCGCCACCAAAGCGACGGCGGAAATCATCGCCGCCGCCGACAACCTGAAAGTCATCGGCCGCGCCGGTATCGGCACCGATAACATCGATAAGGCTGCCGCGACGAGCAAAGGCATCGTGGTGATGAACACGCCGTACGGCAACGCCATCACCACCGCCGAACACGCCATCACCTTGATGATGGCCACCGCGCGTCAAATCTCGGCGGCCAATGCCTCCACCCACGCCGGCAAGTGGGAAAAATCCCGCTTCATGGGCGTGGAAGTCATGGGCAAGACTTTGGGCTTGATCGGTGCGGGCAACATCGGCTCCGTGGTTGCGGACCGCGCCATCGGTTTGAAGATGAAGGTCGCGGCGTACGATCCGTACCTGTCGCCGGAACGCGCCAAGGACATCGGCGTGGAAAAGGTCGAGCTGGACGAAATGTTCGCCCGCGCGGACTTCATTTCCCTGCACACCCCGATGACCGACGCCACGCGGGGCATCGTCGACAAAGACGCGTTTGCCAAAATGAAAGACGGCGTGCGCATCGTCAACTGCGCGCGTGGCGGCTTGGTGGTCGAAGCGGACTTGTTGGAAGCCTTGGAAAGCGGCAAGGTTGCGGGCGCGGCGTTGGACGTGTTCGAAGTCGAACCAGCCAAGGAAAACGCCTTGTTCGGTCGCGAAGACGTCATCTGCACCCCGCACCTGGGCGCATCGACCACCGAAGCCCAGGTCAATGTCGCGGTGCAGATCGCCGAACAAATCTCCGACTATCTGCTCACCGGCGCAGTGACCAACGCGCTCAACATGCCGAGCGTGTCGGCCGAAGACGCACCGAAGCTGGCCCCGTACATGAAACTTGCCGAACAGCTTGGCAGCTTCGCCGGTCAAGTAACGGTATCAGGCATCCAGGCCGTGAGCATTGAATACGAAGGCCACGCGGCTGAGCTCAACACCAAGCCGATCACGGCGGTGATCTTGCAGGGTCTGCTGAGTCCGATGCTCGAAGGCGTGAACATGGTGTCCGCGCCCGCCATCGCCAAGGAACGCGACATTGATGTTTCCGAAATCACGCACGAGCGTCCCACCGAATACCAGACCTTGATCACGGTGACGGTGACCACCGAGTCCCAAACGCGCTGCGTCAAGGGCACGTTGTTCGCGGGCAAAGAGCCGCGCATCGTCGACATCAAGGGCATCTCCATGGACGCCAAATTGGGTGAGCATATGCTGTTCCTCACCAACCACGACAAGCCCGGCTTCATCGGCGGTCTCGGCATGGTTTTGGGCAACGCGGACATCAACGTCGCGACCTTCAACCTCGGCAGAGCCCAAGAAGGCGGCGAGGCTTTGGCGCTGATCGAAGTCGATCACGCGGTTGACGACAGCGTGCTCGACGAACTGCGCGCTCTGCCGCAAGTCATGCGCGCCCAAGCGCTGCGCTTCTAAGCGAAGCGGTTTTCAAGCATGAAAAAGGGCCTCCGTATGGAGGCCTTTTTTGTTTGTTTATGTTGCTGCTTGGCTGTTTTCAAATAGATGAGGGGATGGGTAATTTGTTACTGTAATTTTTTTCTCAAAAACCGAATAAATAAATAAATATTAGAACACATAACCCTTACATACATAAGGTTAAAGTATACTATTACCATCGGGAATATTGCCGCAAAACACATGGATTCGATCCTGTTTACTTGCGGCATAAAAACAAACGAATACTTACTATACCTGATACTTTCGTAAACAACCGTGCTGCCCAACACCAATGTAGCGTTCGCGGCGACAACAAAGAGCGTCACCATGACGCCAGGAACCAAAAACTCTTTTCTGAAGTATGTTGCGTAATTGTTTTGATAGCTGTTTTTTCGGAACTCAGAAAAAACAATGAAAATGTTCTCTCTTATTTCAAAGACAAGGGTCTTGAGTGTGTTCTTAAAATTGAAAAATACATAAGCGAGCGTAATGTATAGAGACGCGGCAAAGGTGTGGAACACGAAATCCACGCGGTCGCCATAACCGAGTGCCAAAAGTTTTTCATGCGCATGGGAAAAGGAGTAGGAGACTTGCTGCTGCACGGCGATCACTGGCTTCCACAGATCGTACCAATCCTGCGCCACACCTGGTGCGAATTTATCCATCACGATCACCGCCATCATGTAGACGTTCGTCAACCAGAAGCAATTGATGGTTTTTTTGATGACTGTCTGCTTGAATTGACCTTCATCATGGTTGCGATAAGAGGCCCACGAAAGGCTGCGAGCGGCATCGTTGATGCTGCCGTTTAACGAGCTCGCGCCCCTGAAGATGCACATCCCGATGACACGAACAACAGGCATTGTCCGCTCATCCGCACCCAGCAGATAAAACTCACGCGCAATTCGCGTCGCAAGCGCATAGATGTCGCAAGCGCATAGATAAAGACACCGATAAAGCCGTAATAAGTCGCGCCCAAGATGCTCGCATCCTGGTTGATGCCCACGCCCCCCGACGCCATATAGACAAACATATACGTCCATGACATCAGCTCGGGGCTGAGAAAACGGATTATTTTTTGATCCTTTGCTCGACCTCGTTTGCGCCGCGTAGACTTCGCCTTAGCCACAGCCATCGTATCCCCTTTGCCCCAATGCTCCCAAAACGCTCAACCAATGATAGTCGCGGTTTGCTTAAATTCAAACAAAAACAGTCTTGGCCGATGATGGAAAAAAATTCAAGTAAGCTGTCACCGTAAGGTCTACCGTCATTCCCGCCTGCGCGGGAGCGACGGGCGGGGCGTTTAGGCGGTTTGCAGCCTGACTTCTGGCAGATGTTCGGCGTAACTACTCCGGAATAGAATCCGTCCACTCCATCGTCGTCGGCTCGAACGTTTGCGGGCCGGCTTTGACTGGGCCTTTGATCATCTTGATGGTGGCTTCGCCTTCGAAGCACGGTTGCACCGCGTCGATCATCGCTTGGGTGATGGCGTAGCGGGTGGGGCATTCGTTGACGTACATCATGTAATGAAAGCCGTCGGGGCCGGGTTCGAAATAGTACGCTGCGGCGGTGGGCGCGTGGGCGTACAGGTAGCGGCGGAATTCTTTGCCCATTTGGTATTCGACCGAGGTTTGCTTGACGCCGGTTGCAAAGTCGAGTTTCAGGCGCACCATGCATTCGGCCATGGTGTAGTGGGGCACGAAGTCCTTGAAAAACGCGTCGGTTGCGGTGCGGTCGGCGCGCGGTTTGCCTGTGCAGCTTTTGGAGATCGCCCACGCCTTGCCGCTGAACGACATGGCGGTGGCGGCGATGAGGGCGGCGTGCAAGATTGCGCGGATATTGGCGGGCATGGTTTGCCGTCTCTCCCTTTTGGCTGAGGATGTCGCCATGATAGGGCCACGCAGCGCCCAGCTCAACCTTGGGCTAAACCATAGGCGCTTGTAAAAAGATGCTTGAAACGGAGCCTTTTATGGGGGCTAAATGGTTGTAAGCTCGACGATGAATAGTGATTGAGCGGATGCGGGAGGTTGCTGGGGCACCGGAACAGAGGCCGGTTCTACATAAATTTACGAGAAACGGGCGAGCCTTAGAAGGAATTGCCATCTTTCCGTATACCTTTCGCACCGCAAACCGAATGTGTCAGCTTGGCCGCGACAAGCTGCAAAAAGTCTGATCATGGGAGGTGCACATGGAAAAAGCTCTGGTTCTGGACGCCGGTAAATGTACCGGCTGCGAACAGTGCGAGATTGCCTGTTCGATGGAAAACGAAGGGGTGTCCAACCCCGCGAAATCCCGCATTAAGGTTTTCAATTTCCACGATGAAGGGCGCTTCGTGCCCTACACCTGCACCCAGTGCGACGATGCGTGGTGCATGCAAGCGTGCCCCGTGGATGCGATCACCGTGTCGGCCGACAGCGGTGCGAAGGTTGTTTCCGACGCCCTGTGTGTGGGCTGCAAGGTGTGCACGATTGCCTGTCCGTTCGGCACCGTGAACTACAACCCCGCCAGCGGCAAGGTCATCAAGTGCGATCTGTGCGGCGGCGATCCGGCCTGTGCGAAAGCGTGCCCGACCGGGGCCATCACCTACACCGACGCGGCCGCGACCGGCTACGCCAAAATGAAATCCTGGGCCCAGGCGACCGACGTCGGCCAACAGGCCAACGCTTAAAAGGGAGGGTACGCATATGTCATGGGCTAAACGCATACTGCGCGTCAACCTCACCGCAGGCACGTGCATCGAAGAACCGCTCAACATGGAGTGGGCGAACCAATATCTGGGCCAACGCGGTCTGGCGACCAAGTATCTCAGCGAAGAAATCGACCCCAAGGTCGATCCGCTGTCGCCTGATAATAAACTGATCATCGCCACCGGGCCGTTGACCGGCACGGCGGCGGCGACCGGCGGGCGCTGGTCGGTGATCACCAAGGGCGCGCTGACGGGTGCCATTGCGTGTTCCAATTCCGGCGGATTTTTCGGCGCTGAGCTGAAGTTCGCGGGCTGGGACATGGTGATCTTCGAAGGTAAATCCACTAAGCCGGTGTACCTGCTGATCCAAGACGACGAAGCCAAATTGGTCGATGCGTCCGATTACTGGGGCCGCACGGTGTGGGACACGGAAAAGGGCCTCAAAGCCGAATACCAAGACCCGCAATTGCGTGTCGCTTCCATCGGTCAAGCCGGTGAGGTCGGCGTCAAGTTCGCCGGTGTGGTCAACGACCTGCACCGCGCCGCCGGACGTTCCGGCGTGGGCACGGTGATGGGCTCGAAAAACCTCAAAGCCGTTGCGGTGCGTGGCACCAAGGGCGTGTCGGTCCACGATGTCGATGCATTCATGGAAGCCACGGCGGCGGGTAAAGCGGTTCTGGCCGAAAACGGCGTGACGGGTGAAGGCTTGCCGGCGCTTGGCACCCAGGTGCTGATGAACGTCATCAACGAAACCGGCGCGCTGCCGACGCACAATCACAAAGACGTGCAGTTTGCCGGTGCATCGGACATTTCCGGTGAAGCCATGCAAGAGCCGCGTCGTTCGGACGGCAAGCCCAACTTGACGCGCAATGGCGCATGCTTCGGCTGCACCATCGGTTGTGGACGCATTTCGACCATTGATCCGACCCACTACACGGTCAAGGATCGCGAACAGTATCAGATCGCATCCGGCGGTTTGGAATATGAAGCCGCGTGGGCGTTGGGTGCGGCCAACGGGGTCAACGACCTCGACGCGCTGACGTTCGCCAACTTCATCTGCAACGAGCAAGGCTTCGACCCGATCTCGTTCGGCGCCACCGTCGGTGCGGCGATGGAGCTGTATGAAATGGGCGTGATCACCACCAAGGAAACCGGCGGGATCGAGCTTACCTGGGGCAATGCCGAGGCGCTCACCACTCTGGCCGAATTGACCGGCAGGGGTGAAGGCTTCGGTGCGGAAATCGGCTTGGGTTCCAAGCTGTTGACCGAGAAATACGGCCACCCCGATTTGTCCATGTCCGTGAAGGGCCAGGAATTCCCAGCTTACGACTCGCGCGGCATTCAAGGCATGGGCTTGACCTACGCGACGTCGAACCGCGGTGCGTGTCACCTGCGCAGCTATACGGTTGCGTCGGAAATCTTGGGCATTCCCGAAAAGACCGATCCGCTGTCATCCGATGGCAAGGCCGGTTTGGTGATCGCGTTCCAAGACGCCACCGGTGCGGTGGACAGCGCGGGGCTTTGTGTGTTCACCACCTTTGCGTGGTCGATGGACAATATCGCGCCGCAAATCGACGCGGCGTGCGAGGGCGACTGGTCGGTCGAACGCTTGCTTGAAGTGGGCGAGCGCATTTGGAACCTGGAGCGCAAGTTCAACCTGGATGCGGGCTTTACCGGCAAGGATGACACCTTGCCTAAGCGTTTGCTGAAGGACGCGGCCAAGACCGGCCCGGCCGAGGGCAAAGTCAACGAGTTGGGCAAAATGCTGCCGGAATATTATTCGCTGCGCGGTTGGACCGACGACGGCGTGCCCACCAATGAAACCCTGGATCGTCTGGTTCTCTAGACGCTTTTGGGATGTTTTTGAACGCGGCCCCGTCCGTCCGCCTCGAAATCTGTGAGGAGGCGGGCGGGGCGCAGCGTTTGGGGAGGACTTCATGAAATACGTCATTCTCGGCGCGGGACCGGCGGGGGTTGTCGCCGCTGAAAACCTGCGCAAAGCGGACCCTGAAGGGCAGGTCACCTTGGTTGGCGGCGAGGCCCATCCACCCTATTCGCGCATGGCCATTCCGTATCTGCTGACCGGAAAGATCGAAGAGCAAGGCACGTATTTGCGCAAGACGGACGGTCATTATGACACGTTGGGTATCGAGTATCTGCAAGGCGCCGCCACCAAGGTCGACCCCGACAACGGCACGGTGACGATGCAAGACGGCCACCAAGTCGGCTACGACAAACTGTTGGTGGCGACAGGCGCGACGCCCATCACGCCGCCGGTTCCCGGTCTGGATTTGGACGGCGTGCATCATTGCTGGACGTTGCAAGACGCCGCCGCCATCGCGGCGCGCGCGAAATCGGGTTCCAACGTGGTGCTGATGGGCGCGGGCTTCATCGGCTGCATCATTCTCGAAAGCTTGGTCGAACGCGGCGTCAACTTGACGGTGGTCGAAGCCGAGGATCGCATGATCTCAAAAATGATGGATGCCACCGGCGGCAACATGCTCAAGCGCTGGGTCGAGGGAAAGGGCGTCACACTGATGACGTCAACCAAGGTCACGGGCGTTGCGGGCGAGGACGGTAAGCTCAAGGTCAGCACCGACAAGGGCGGCGATCTCGACGCCGATCTGGTGGTGGTGTCGGTGGGCGTTAAACCCAACACGGGTTTCCTTGAAGGTTCCGGCGTTGTGATCGGCACCGGCGTCAAGGTCGATGACCGCTTGCAATCGTCGGTCGAGGGGATTTATGCCGCAGGCGATGTGGCCGAGGGGCCGGATTTCGGCGGGGGCGCTCAGGTGCACGCCATTCAACCCACGGCCACTGAGCACGGGCGCATCGCGGCCTTGAACATGGTGGGCGCGGACGCCAGGTACCGTGGCAGCCTGATCATGAATGTGCTCGATACCCTGGGATTGGTCTCGGCCTCGTTCGGTCAGTGGATGGGTGAGGGCGACACGGCCGTTATGGTGGACGAAGGCGATAACCGCTATATCAAGTTGGCGTTTAACGGCGATCGGTTGGTTGGTGCGTTGAGCTTGGGGCGCACGGACCAGATCGGCGTGCTGCGTGGCTTGATTCAAAGTCGGATTAAGCTCGGTACGTGGAAAGACAAGCTCAAAAAAGACCCTAGTCGCATCGCCGAAGCATACGTTGCGTGTAGTCAAGGATAGATCTTTGCAGATCACCCTTAAACTGTTCGCGCTGTTGGACAAATACCTGCCTGACGGTGCGGTCAAAAACCAAGTCGAGTTGACCGTCGCCGAGGGCGCGACGGTTATGGATGTGATCCATAGTGTTAACTTGCCGTCGGAATATTGTCACTTGGTGTTGATCGACGGCGTGTATGTCGCGCCCAGCGAACGCGACACGCGGATCTTGAAAGAAGGCGAAGCCTTGGCCATTTGGCCGCCGGTGGCTGGTGGGTGAGGGGATGAAGCTCATCAAGGATATGGCGCTGACCGGAAAAATGTTTTTGGACACATTGCCGCGCGCCTTGGACAGCACCGCTTATAGCTGGGACGGCCGACAGGCGGTATTGGAACAAGACGGGCACCGCTTCACCATCACGTTTGAAGAACGAGCAAACGTGGCGCTTGGCGGCTTTCGCATCCCACGCGCGTATGTGACGTTGGAATTAAGCGGTTACGATGACGAAGAGGCTCAAGCCGCCGTCGCGCGCTTTGAGAGATATTTCCATCGCGGCGGCGGTTGAGGCTATAGTGCGTTTATGGCGAAGACTTCAGCACAACGCTCATCGCGCAAAAGTTCCCAAAGTCCGCGTGTGCGCATTTTGATCGGTGCGGCGACGGCGCTGGGGCCGGGCAAGGTCGAGCTTCTCCAAGCCATCGACCGTCATCGCTCGATTTCCGGCGCGGCGCGCGAAATGGGCATGAGCTATCGCCGCGCCTGGGTTTTGGTCGACACCATGAACCGTTGCTTTGCATCCGATCTAGTGGTGACGGCAACCGGCGGCAAGGGCGGCGGCGGGGCCGAGGTTTCAGACTTGGGTCTGGAGGTGGTGCGCCGCTATCGAGACATGGAAGCCAAAGCCGCAAAAAGCGTCGAGGCCGAGGCGCAAGCTTTCGCCGCACTCTTGAAGGACCCCAGCGGGGACGCTTAAGCCTTTTCCACGCTCACCGCGCAGTACTTCAACTCTGCGATCTTTCCGAACGGATCGAGCGCCGGGTTGGTCAGCAAGTTGGCGGCGGCTTCATGGAAGGCGAAGGGCAGGAACACCACGCCTTCAGGGATGTCGCGGTCCGCACGGGTGGCGGCGCTGAGCGTGCCGCGCCGACTGGTGAGGGTGACGGCGTCACCCGGTTCAAGATCAAGACGCGCCAAGTCCCGCGGATTGAGGCTGATCGCGGCGATGGGTTCGAGCGCGTCGAGCACCGAAGCGCGCCGTGTCATCGTTCCTGTGTGCCAATGCTCCAGCATGCGCCCGGTGGTCAGCACGAACGGGTACGCGTCATCGGGTTCTTCATCGGGCGGGGTTGGATGTACGGGCACCAGCTTTGCCTTGCCTGAGGGCATGGGGAAGCCTTCACCGAACAGCACCTCTTGGCCGGGCAGGTCGTCGGATGGGCATGGATAGGTGACGGATGTTTCGCGTTTTAAACGCAAGTGCGAGATACCTGCGTGGGACGGCATCACGGTGCGCATCTCTTCAAACACCTGGGCGGCGTTTTCATAGTGCCAATCGAGGCCCAAACGCGTGGCGATATTTTGGATGATCCACAAATCCTCGCGGGCGTCGCCGGGCGCATCCAAGATTTTGCGGCCCAGTTGCACTTGACGGTTGGAATTGGTGAAGGTGCCGGTCTTTTCATAAAAGCTGGTGGCGGGCAGCACCACATCGGCGAAGGCCGCCGTTTCGGTCATGAAGATGTCCTGCACCACCAAATGATCGAGACTTGCCAACGCGCGACGAGCCGTGTTCAAATCAGGGTCCGACATGGCCGGATTTTCGCCCATGATGTACATGGCGCGGATGTCGCGGGCCAACGCGGCGTGCATGATTTCCACCACCGTGAGGCCGGGGGTGGAGTTGAGCTCACAGTCCCACGCCGCTTCGAACCGCGCCCGGCCCGCGTCGTCGCTCACTTTGGTGTAATCAGGCAGGACCATCGGGATCAGACCCGCGTCCGAAGCGCCCTGCACATTGTTTTGACCGCGCAGCGGATGCAGCCCTGTACCGGGCCGACCGATGTTGCCGGTCAGCAACGCAAGCGCGATCAGGCAGCGTGCATTGTCGGTGCCGTGGGTGTGCTGCGAAATGCCCATGCCCCAAAAGATCATCGCCCGCCCGCCTGTCGCATAGATACGTGCGACGGTGCGGATGGTTCCCGCGTCGATGCCGCAAAGGTCTTGCATGTCCTCCGGCGGATAGGCGCGAATGTGTTCGGCGAAGGCGTCATAACCTTCGACCCGGCTCTCAACGTAATCGCGATTGACCAAGTCTTCCGTGACGATGACGTTGAGCATGGCGTTGAGCAGCGCCACGTCCGAACCGGGGGTGAACTGCACCATGTGATCGGCGTGACGGCTCAAGGCCTGGCCGCGCGGGTCCATGACGATCAGCTTGGCCCCGTTTCGTTTTGCGGATTTGATGAAGGTCGAAGCGACCGGGTGGTTTTGCGATGGCCGCGCGCCGATCACCACGATCACGTCAGCTTTTTCGGCGTCCGTGAACGGCCCCGTCACTGCGCCCGAACCGATGCCCTCCATCAACGCCGCGACGGAGGACGCGTGGCACAGCCGGGTGCAGTGATCGACGTTGTTGGTGCCAAATGCAGTACGGATCAGCTTTTGAAACAGATACGCTTCTTCGTTGGAACCCTTGGCGGAGCCGAACCCGGCGATGGCGATGGGGCCGAATTCCTCAAACGCGCTTTCCAGGCACGCCGCCGCGTGATCCAGGGCTTCTTCCCATGTGGCTTCGCGGAACTGGCTCATGAGATCGCCGCCGTTCAAAATAGCGAGGTCCTTGTCCACGCCGTCGATGCGGATCAGCGGCTTGGTCAAACGGTCGGGATGGCGGGCGTAATCGAAGCCGAAGCGCCCTTTCACGCACAGCTTGCTCAAATTGGCTGGACCGTCGCGGCCTTGCGTGTAGAGAATTTTACCATCAGATACATGGTAGGTGACTTGGCAACCGACTCCACAATAGGGGCAAAGCGAGTCCACCGTTTGCGCGTCGTGCGTCTGTGCGGGCAAGCCCTTGGGCAACAGCGCGCCAGTCGGGCACGACTGCACGCATTCACCGCATGCGACGCAACTGCTGAAGCCCAACACGTCGCCTTGATCGAACACGATGCGAGAGTCTTTACCGCGCCCGGCGATGCCGATCACCGCGTTGTTCTGCACATCCCGGCACGCCCGCACGCAGTTGGTGCACAGAATGCATTTCGACATATCGACGTCGATGGCGGGATGAGAACTGTCCGGCAACGGTTGGTCGGGTTGCGGCGTGAAGCGCGAACGGTCCACCGCCATGCGTTCGCTGAGCGTCTGAAAACGCTTGGCGGGGTGGTACGGGGTGTCTTCGAACATCGGACGATCGGCGAGCAGCAGTTCCATCACCGTGCGCCGCGTCTTGGTCACGCGCTCCGATGCGGTCTTGACGCTCATGCCCGGCGATGGGGTGCGTTTGCAACTGGCCGCCAACGTGCGTTCGCCTTCAATCTCGACCACGCACAAACGGCAACTGCCGTCGGGTTTGTAATGGGGATTGATGCCTGAGCAGATGCCGGGAATTTCGACGCCTAAACGCCGTGCGCATTTACGCACCGTTTCGCCGGGCAGGGCTTCGACCTCTTGGCCGTCGAGAATGAATTTGACCGTGTCGCTCATGTGTCCTCTTCCTCAAAATGATCGAGAAGACTGAGCACCGGATTGGGTGCGGCTTGGCCGAGTCCGCAGATGGACGCCTCGCGCATCGCATCGGATAAATCATGGATCAGGTCGGTGTTGGCGTGCGGAGTCTCGATCAGGCCGAGCAGCTTTTGTGTGCCGACCCGGCACGGCGTGCACTTGCCGCAGCTTTCCTCCATAAAAAATTCTGTCAACGTGCGCGCCACGTCCCACACATCGTCGCGGTCGGACAGCACCGTCAACGCGCCGGACCCGACGAAACCGCCGAATTCTTCGAACACGCCGAAATCCATGGCCCTGTCTTGAAAACGCGCCGGGAAAATACCGCCGGACGCACCGCCGGGCAAAAAGGCGGTGAAGCGGTGACCGTCCGCCATACCGCCCGCCATGTCGATCAAACCCTTAACCGTGGTGGTGGATGGGGCGCGGTAAATCCCTGGATTTTGCACACGCCCGGACACCGAATAAAATCGCGGGCGCCCCTCGGAAAGATACGCGCCCGCGCCGCGCTTTGCGATGTCGGCGATCCAATACAGCGTTTCGACGTTTTGCGTGATGGTCGGGCGTCCCTTGTAACCGTGCCGGGCTGGGTATGGCGGCCGGTTGCGGGGCTGACCGCGTCGTCCTTCCAGGCTATTCAAAAGGGCGGTTTCCTCGCCGCAGATGTAGGCGCCCGCGCCGCGCCTGAGATGAAACGTGACGCCGTCCATATGTAGTTTTGGGAAGGTTTCGCCAAGGATCGCATGGAGGTGCGGATATTCATCGCGCAGGTAAAAAAACACGTCTTGAACGTCGAGGGCCTGGGCAGCGATGAGCATGCCCCGTAAGACCTTTTGCGGTTCCGTTTCCAGCACGTAGCGGTCTTTGAAGGTGCCCGGCTCGCCTTCGTCGGCGTTGACCACCAACACGCGCGGTTTCGGCGCGTCGTCGAAAAACGCCCACTTTCGAGCCACGGGAAAGCCCGCGCCGCCCATGCCGCGCAGTCCGGCTTTGTCGAGGGCCTCGCGAATGCCGGGGGCGCTTGGGACATCGATGTTGCCGATAACGGGCAAGGATGACGGAACGGCGTCATGCGCCTTGAGTTTTTCAAGGGTGGCGGAGGCGATGCGGACTTTGCCCAACATTGCGGACGGCGGTGTGTCGCAGGCTCCCTGACACGGCGCGGCTAAGACCTCGATTCGATCGGAAAATGCCGCCAACGCTTCTTTCAAAAGTGCCTTCGCCCCCGCCATGCGACATGCGGGCCCGTCGCAAATGCGCAGCGTGACGGGGGCGGGATGGCCTTGATCGCCACCGACATTGAAGTGCGCGTAAAAGGTCGCGGTTTCATAAACATCGATTTGCGCCAAGCCCAACACATGCGCCAGCGCGGCGATGTGTCCGGCGCTTATGCGTCCGAAATCGTCGTTGAGGGTGTGCAGATGTTCGATCAACAGATCGCGCCCGCGCTCCACTTCGCCCAGCAGATCGCGAACGGCGTCGATATCCGCGTCCGCAGTCTGACGGCCCTTCGGATAGGCTTTGCCAGATCGTTTTTTGCGTTTTTGCCCCATGGTGAGCGCGATCCCTTGCGGCCTCGGTAAGTCCAAGTCAATAATAGGAAATATACAGGCTGACAGGGCAAAAAATATGAATATCGATCACAAGGTGGCGCAGCTTCTGGTCTCGCGCGTGTGTCACGACTTGGCGGGCGGCGTCAGCGCGCTCAGCACCGGCGCTGAATTGTTGTCGGAAGACAACCAGATGGCCGATGACGAGGCGCTCAGCGTCATCGCCATGAGCGCTACCCAGTGCGCAAGCCGTCTGGCGTTTTTTCGCGTCGCCTTCGGCCTCGGTGGGGGCGAGAGCGACACCATCACCACCGATGAACTGAAGGCGTTGGTGGAAGCCTACCTGCAAGGCGGACGGGTGTCTTTGACATGGGCCGCACGCAACGTCAGAATCGGCTTGATGCCTGGTAAGCTCCTGCTGAACTTGTGTTTGATCGGTGCCGAATCCTTACCGCGTGGTGGGGCTTTGCGCATCGATGTGACGCAAATCGACAGGCTTGAAAATGACGGGCCTGAAAATGACGGGCCTGAAAATGCCAGGCCTGAAAATGCCAGGCCTGAAAATGCCAGGCCTGAAAATGCCGGGCCTGAAAATGCCGGGCCTGAAAATGAGGGGCATTTGGGCTTTGCCGTGTCGGCGCAAGGCGTGGGCGCAGGGTTGCGGCCCGAACTGCAGACGGCCCTTGCGGTGGGTGTCGCGACGGATTTGCTCACCGCGCGAACGGTTAACGGTCATTTTGCCGCAATCTTGGCCGAAAGTCTGGGCGCGGAGATGGAAATCCTCGCCGAGGACCAAGGTGAAATTCGACTTGCCGCGCTGATGTGAGGTTTTTTTCTCGTTTCTTTGCGTTTATCGTATGAAATCACTAGAAAAAAATTGGATCGAGGGGATTCGGGCGTTAATATCTTGAAAATTGGGACGAGGGGTTCAATCTAGAAAGATCATAACCTTCTCATCGCGCGCTGTTTTGTGCGCTTGCTTTTGCAGTTGGGGATCCACTTATGGACGATCTTTTGAGCGAATTTATTACCGAGACAAGCGAAAGCTTGACTGAAGTCGATTTGCAGCTTGTCGAATTCGAAAAAGATCCGCAGAACGCTGCGATTCTGGGTAACATTTTTCGCTTGGTGCACACCGTTAAGGGAACTTGTGGTTTCCTTGGCTTGCCGAGGCTTGAATCCGTCGCCCATGCCGGGGAGAACGTGCTCGACAAGTACCGCGACGGCGCTTTGGACGTGACGCCCGACGGTGTGTCGTTGGTCCTCAAGTGTATCGACACCATTCGCGGTCTGGTCGACGAACTGGCCGAAACGGCCACCGAACCCGAAGGCGACGACGCAGAACTGATCGCCAAATTGAATGCGCTCGCCAACGGCGAAAGTGTTAGTGCCGCGGCTCCTGAGGCCGCACCCGCTCCATCCGCATCCTCCAGCCCCGCAACGTCCGATCAAGGTTTCCCCGTCGCGGCGGAATTGTTGGCCGAATACGATGAAGCCACCAGCGGTGGCGATGCGGCTTCCAGCCCTGCAACGTCGGACCAGGGCTTCCCCGTCGCGGCGGAATTGCTGGCTGAATATGAAGAAGCCACCGGCGGTGGCGACGATGGTTCCAGCCCTGCAACGTCGGACCAGGGCTTCCCTGTTGCGGCTGAACTGCTGGCTGAGTATGAAGAAGCCACCGGTGGCGGCGCATCGGACGAAGATGATGCCGCGGCCGAAATGGCCGCCAATGCGGAAATGGAACGCCTTGGCGCGGAGGCCGAGGCGGCACCGGCCCCAGAACCCGCCCCCACCCCAGCACCGGCACCGGCTGCGTCCGTGCCCGCAAAGGCCGCTTCCCCAGCCCCCGCCGCCAAAAAGGAAGCCGCCAAGCCCCCGGCAAAATCCGACGGTGGCGGTGTAACCGCATCGTTGCGGGTCAATGTCGATGTTTTGGAAAACCTGATGACCTTGGTTTCCGAAATGGTCCTGACCCGCAATCAGCTTTTGCAAATGATTCGCGGCAGTGACGACAGCGAATTTACGGTGCCCATTCAGCGCTTGAGCCACATCACCACCGACCTTCAAGAAGGCGTGATGAAGACCCGCATGCAGCCCATCGGCAATGCGTGGGCGAAGCTGCCGCGTATCGTGCGTGATCTGTCCCTTGAAACGGGCAAGAAAATCGACCTGCAAATGCTGGGTGCGGATACCGAATTGGACCGTCAGGTTCTCGACTTGATCAAAGACCCGCTCACCCACATGGTGCGCAATTCCGCCGATCACGGTCTTGAAACGCCGGCAGATCGCCTCGCCATGAGTAAGCCGGAAATCGGCACCATCACGTTGAACGCCTATCATGAAGGCGGCCACATCATCATCGACATCGCCGATGACGGAAAAGGCCTGCCAATGGACCGTATCCGCCAGAAGTGTATCGACAACGGTTTGTGCACCGAGGCCGAACTGGAGGCTCTCTCCGACCAGCAAATACAGCAGTTTATCTTTAAGGCCGGGTTCTCGACAGCCGAGAAAGTGACCAGTGTTTCCGGTCGCGGTGTCGGCATGGATGTGGTGCGCACCAACATTGAGAAAATCGGCGGCACCATCGAATTGAAATCCGAAGAAGGCCGCGGTTCCACCTTCACCATTAAAATTCCGCTGACGCTGGCCATCGTCGCCGCGTTGATCGTGGAAAGCTGTGGCGAGAAATTCGCGATCCCGCAGATCAGCGTTCTCGAACTGGTGCGTGCGTCGGCGCGGTCGGAATATTCGGTTGAGGTGATCAACGAAAGCCCGGTTTTGCGCTTGCGCAACCGTCTGCTGCCGTTGGTGCATTTAGGTGATCTTTTGAAGTTGTCCACAGGCGGCAGCAAGGAAATCGCGGACGAAACCTTCATCATCGTCGCTCAAGTCGGGACCTACAGCTTCGGCATCATCGTCGATCGCGTGTTCGATACCGAAGAAATCGTGGTTAAACCGACGTCTCCGGTTCTGCGCGATATTCCGGTCTATTCGGGCAACACCATCTTGGGCGACGGTTCGGTCATCATGATTTTGGACCCGAATGGCATCGCTGCCTCGACCGGCGATGTCGGCGCCACGCCTGAGGCGGAAAAGAGCGCCGAGGAACAGGTGGGCGCCACCGGCGAGGAACGCGTTTCCATGCTGATTTTCCGCGCCGGCGGCGACGAGTTGAAAGCCGTTCCTCTGGCCTTGGTCGCGCGGTTGGAAGAAATCGACATGGGCGAAGTGGAGGTTTCCCACAGTGAGCACATGGTCCAGTATCGCGGCCAGCTTATGCCGCTTATTCCATTCAACGAAGAGCAGGAATGGAAAACCGAGGGGCGGCAAGCGGTTCTGGTGTTCACCGAAAGCGAACGCTCCATGGGGTTGGTGGTCGATGAGATCGTCGACATCGTTGAAGACCGTTTGAAGGTGGAAATCACTGCCAACCGCTCAGGCTTGATTGGTTCCGCCGTTATCGACGGCCACGCCACCGATGTGATCGACGCCGGGTATTACTTGACCCAGGCATTCCCCGATTGGTTCGGCGGTTCGGAAGAAGACGCCAGCGGTCTGATCGCCGGCAAGCACGCTCTGTTGGTCGATGACAGCCCGTTTTTCCGCAATTTGCTGGCACCGATCCTGTCGGTCGCGGGCTTCAGCGTAACCACTGCGGAATCCGCGACGGAAGCCTTGGTGATGCGCGACCGTGGATCGAAATTCGACGTCATCATCAGCGACATCGAGATGCCTGAAATGGACGGTTTCGCATTTGCGGAGGAAGTCCGCCGCGATCAACGCTGGGGTGAAATCCCAATGGTTGCCTTGTCCGCCCATGCCACGGACCGAGATTTCGAGCGGGGCCGTTCCGTTGGGTTTAACGACTATGTCGCCAAATCTGATCGCGATGAATTGGTGCGTTCGCTGGCGATGACCGTCAACAGTGTAACCAATTAAGTGGGCGCCCATGCCTCTAAAAGGCCCTGTCGATGAACCGGTGGGGTCTTTTTCTACGAAAAAGGCTTATCTTTGAGCCCATATTGCGCTATTCGTTTTCTATAGGGCATTTCCGTCCAGCGGATGGAAAGCGCAGGTCATTCACCTTTCAGATAACAGGGTCGGCATGAAATCTTGTCTCATTGTTGATGATTCCAAGGTCATTCGCATGGTGGCTAAAAAAATTCTCCAAGACCTGGAGTTTGAAACCTCCGAAGCCGCCGATGGTCAGCAAGCTTTGGACGCGTGCAAAACTGCGATGCCGGACGCTATTCTCCTGGACTGGAACATGCCCGTAATGAGTGGGATCGAATTTTTGCGCGAAGTGCGGGTGCTGCCAGGCGGTGATAAGCCGGTGGTGGTGTTTTGCACCACGGAAAATGATATTGAACATATCCAAGAAGCCATCGAAGCGGGGGCGAACGAGTACATCATGAAGCCTTTCGACAGTGAAATCATTCAAGCGAAGTTCACCCAGGTAGGCTTGCTCTAAACATCGCCCGAAGCATCTGATTTAACCCTCGACAACGGACACATTGGCGTGAGCGACACGGCGCAAAATTCGACGAATGGTGGCCCAATCCGGGTCATGGTGGTGGACGATTCCGCCGTCATCCGTGGTTTGATTACACGTATGCTGGAGGCCGACCCGGACGTCAGCGTGACGGCGTCTGTCGGCAACGGTCAGCTGGCTGTGAACCAGCTTACCCGCCAGCCCGGTGAAATTGACGTTGTTATCCTTGATATTGAGATGCCGGTGATGGACGGCCTGACGGCCTTGCCGCTGTTGTTGAAGGCCGATCCCAACATCAAGGTGATCATGGCTTCGACCCTGACCAAGCGCAACGCCGAAATCAGCCTGAAAGCCTTGAGCGCAGGCGCCACTGAATATGTGCCCAAGCCGTCCTCCGCGCGCGAACTCAGCGGTGAAAACGACTTCAAACGCGAATTGATCGATAAGGTTAAGAACCTTGGCATCATTCATCGCGAGGCCATCGGTAAGCCGATTACCGCGCGTCCGACGCCTGCCGCGGTGCGTAAGTCTGCGTCCGGCGCGGCCGCCAGCCCCGCCACGGGGAAGCCACAGGGCTGGAAAATCAACAAAAGCGGCGAAATCACCTTGCGCAAGGCAGGCACGACGAAACCGGACATTCTCGCCATCGGCAGTTCCACCGGCGGCCCTCAAGCGCTTTTCGCCTTCCTCAAGGGGCTTTCGAAATCCATCAATTTGCCGATCGTCATCACCCAACACATGCCTGCGACGTTCACCTCAATTTTGGCCGAACATATCACGCGCATGACCGGCTGGCCGTGTTCAGAGGCTAAGGACGGCGATGTCATCGAAGTCGGTAAGATTTTGCTGGCGCCGGGCGATTATCATATGATCGTTACGCAAAAAGGTCCGCAGCGCATTGTCACAGTGAACCAGGACCCGCCTGAAAACTTTTGTCGACCGGCCGTCGATCCGATGCTGCGCAGCGTCGTCAAGGTCTATGGCGGGCGGGTGATCACCGTGATCTTGACCGGCATGGGCAACGACGGTGCAAAAGGCGCACAACATGTCGTGGATGCCGGCGGCACCGTCATTGCGCAGGATGAAAAGACGTCGGTGGTCTGGGGCATGCCGGGTGCGGCCGCATCGTCGGGCGTGTGCAGCGCGGTCTTGCCGATCACCGAATTGCCCGGCTATGTCATGAATTTTGTCAGTCGCACCAAATAAAGCGCACCCCGTAAAGCCTTTTGGCGCTTCGCATGGCGCGCATGGGTATGGCCCACTTGGTAGCCTGGGTAGGCCCACTTGGTAGAACGGGTGGCTAGGCCTGTTTGGCTTGTGGGGTCTCTTCCGGGTCGCGCAGAACGTAGCCACGCCCCCACACCGTTTCGATGTAGTTGTCGCCGCCGGTGGCATCCGCGAGCTTCTTGCGCAGCTTGCAGATGAACACGTCGATGATTTTCAGCTCAGGTTCGTCCATGCCGCCGTAGAGGTGGTTGAGAAACATTTCCTTGGTCAGCGTGGTGCCCTTGCGCAAACTCAGCAGTTCCAAGATGCCGTATTCTTTGCCGGTCAAATGGATGGCTTGGCCTTCCACATCGACGGTGGAGGCGTCCAGATTGACCGCCAGCTTGCCGGTCTTGATGATCGATTGGCTGTGGCCTTGGCTGCGGCGCACGATCGCTTGGATGCGCGCAAGAAGTTCTTGCTTGTCGAAAGGCTTGGTCAGGTAGTCGTCCGCCCCGGTACCGAGCCCCTTGACCTTCATTTCGGATTCGGTCAGGCCGGATAGGATCAATACGGGCGTTTCAACGCGGGCATCGCGCAAACGGCGGAGAACCTCAAGACCGTCCATGTCGGGCAGTCCCAAATCCAAGATGATGATGTCGTAATCGTAGAGCTTGCCGATCTCTAGACCGTCTTCGCCGAGGTCCGTCGCATCCACCACCATACCGGCGGTTTTCAACATCAACTCGACGCTCTGCGCCATTGCGGGATCGTCTTCAACAAGTAGGACGCGCATGGTGCGAAACTCCATCAAAAAAACTGCCCAGAAATAGCCCATTAACCATATATGTAGTAGAGCCCACATTCAAGACGCCAAGTGATGGTAGTATATATTACGTATTAATCTTTGTTAACGCGTTGATTTGCTTTACCAAGCCTTAAAGGATGGCGGGGCATAGTCTATACTGCCGTGTGACGCAGAAGCGCACATGCGCTCAATTTGGCCCGATGTGATTCGCCAAGAACGGCGGATTGTAGGGTGAAAACCGCCAGGATTTCAGGTGCCCGTTTACGTCAACAACATCATCAACGAAGTCGAACGTCTGCCGGATTTTGAAATCTACGGTCAGGTTGCGGCCGTGGTCGGCCTGTTGGTCGAGGTGTCCGGCGTCGAGGGTGTGTTTTCCATCTCCGATCACTGCGACATCGTCGGTCGCGGTGGGCGGCGGATTGCGTGCGAAGTGATCGGCTTTCGAGAAGATCGCGCCCTGTTGATGCCGTTCGGCCCGCTGGATGGGGTCAGCTTGGGGTGCCGGGTTGAAGTCGGCGCGTCCGAGCCGGTGATTTATCCGACCGAGGCGTGGTTGGGCCGCGTGGTCAATGCGTTTGGCGAGCCGATCGACGGCAAAGGCCCGCTACCCAGCGGCAATCTATCCTATCCGGTGCAAAACGAACCGCCCCCGGCTCATCTTCGCAAGCGCGTGGGGGGCAAGCTCGATCTCGGCGTACGGGTGATGAATGCGTTCCTCACCTGTTGCCAGGGACAGCGCTTAGGGATTTTCTCAGGCTCCGGCGTCGGTAAATCGACTTTGATGTCGATGATGGCTCGCAACACCGATGCCCAGGTCAGCATCATCGGCCTGATTGGCGAGCGCGGGCGTGAAGCGCGGGAATTTATTGAGGATGATCTGGGTGAGGAAGGCTTGGCGCGCTCCGTGGTGGTCGTCGCGACCTCCAACGAACCGCCCCTGGTGCGCCGTCAGGCGGCCTACACCACCTTGGCGACGGCTGAATTTTTCCGCGACCGGAACAAAGAGGTCTTGTGCCTGATGGACAGCGTCACCCGCTTCGCCATGGCGCAGCGCGAAATTTCCCTGTCGGTGGGCGAGCCGCCGGCGTCCAAGGGCTATACGCCGTCCGTATTCGCTGAATTGCCGCGCCTTTTGGAACGCGCGGGGCCGGGCCAAGAGGGGCAGGGGTCGATCACCGGGTTGTTCACCGTGCTGGTGGAAGGCGACGATCACAATGAACCGGTCGCCGATGCGGTGCGCGGCATTTTGGACGGCCACGTGGTGCTGGACCGTGAAATCGCCGAGCGCGGACGCTTTCCCGCCGTCAATGTGTTGAAGAGCGTTTCGCGCACCATGCCGGACTGCAACACCGACGAGCAAAACGCCTTGGTCAGCCGCGCCAAGCGGTTGATTTCCACTTACGACGATATGTCCGAACTGATCCGTCTGGGCGCGTACCGTCAAGGAACCGATCCGGAAGTGGACGAGGCTATTTTCTATCATCGCCCCTTGGAAACGTTCTTATCGCAAAACAAGGGTGAACACACCAATCTAGCAAGCTGTTACGAGCAGTTGGCGCAATTGCTGCACATGTCTGCGCAGGACGGTGTAACCGTCCCCGACGCGACGGGACAGCCGCAACCGCCACAGCAAGCCCAGGTGCAACCCACGCCAGAACCCGCATTGCAACCGGCGGCTCAACCGGGCTTAGCGTCGGGTTTGATGCCTGATATGCCGCGCGTGAACATACCGACCGATACACAGTAATTGAATGAAAAGGCCGCAACGACGGTCCAAAACCAAAACAACATCGAGGGATTGAATCTTGGCCGCGAACATCAAAAATCTGATCCGCCTGCACGAATGGAGTGTCGATGAAAAACGCCGTAAATTGGGCGAGCTGTTGCGTCTGCAAGGCGAGTTGGAAGACCAACTGAAACAGCTGGAGGCCGATTTGATCGAACAGCAAAAAGCCGCCGCCGCCGATCCGACGTTGGCGGGCCTCACTTACGGCGCGTTCGCCAAGCAAGTGATTCAACGGCGCGAAAACTTGCAAGAGTCCATTGATCAGATGCAGTTCGTCATCGGCCATGCTCAAGATGAACTTTCGGATGCTTACCAAGAACTGAAAAAATATGAAACGGTCGAAAGCAATCGCCAACGCCGTTTCGAACGCGAACAAGACCGTCGCGAGCAGATCATGCTCGACGAAATCGCCTTGAACCAGCATCGCCGCAAGAAGACTGCACGCGGCTGATCGTTTCCTTTGCACCTGATCGCGGCTATGATGGGGTGTGGGCAAGGGGGCGATATGACGGTGCGTGCGTGGACCTTACCGGCCTATGTCTTGGCAGGCGTAAGCGCGGCTTCGGTCTTGGTTGCGATGGCGTTGACCGCGTCTGCTCAAGCGCAGACTTTTTGCGATGCGCCGCGTCCGCAAACCGATTACACGGGGTGCGATTTCTTCGGTAAAACGTTTGATGGGGGGGATTTCACCGGATCGGATTTTTCCGGCGCGAACATGATGAATTTCAAGTGTCGGCGCTGTGTGTTCGATGGCGCGAAAATGCATAAATCGGATATGAAATGGTCGGATTTTTCAGACTCTTCGTTTGTCGAGACCGACCTTCGCGAAGCCGATTTATTCCACACCCGCTTTGACTATTCCATCATGACCGGCGCGGATTTGAGCCACTCGTTCCAGTTCGGTACGGACCTCAATTACGTGAAAGCAAATGGGGCGATTTTCGCCGATGCTTTCATGAAGGACATCATCATGGAACAAGCCAGCTTTCAACACAGCGATTTTTCCGGCGTTAACATGCTGGGCGGTTTCATCTTGGGTTCGGACTTTCGATGGTCGAAAATGCGCAATATGGAAATGACCGCCGCCAGCGCCGAAGAGGTCAAGTTTTCCGGCAGCGATCTCAGCGGCACGGTGCTGCGCGGCGCACGGCTGATCGAAACGGAATTTATCGGCGCGAATCTTCAAGGCGTCGATTTCGGCAATGCCGTTCTCGAAAACACCAATTTTAGCGGTGCGCTGAATGTTCCTCACCACATCAACGCCAAAATCGGCGCAGATGGGTTTGTGCATTGAATGAGATCGTCTTAAGAAGACGCTCCGTCTAGGCCGTGAACTCATAAACAGGGTCGAAATGGCGGTAAAACGGCAAAAATATGCAAGGAAAAGCGCGCAGGATGGGCTTTTGGCCCATTCAAGCGTTTTGACGCCGCAGATTGCAGCCGTTTTATCGTCCTGCGGATATGATCGATTTGCCCGTCTGCGGCGTTGCAAGCCCTTGAAAAACATACGGTTTCCTGCGGTCTTGCGCCTTGCATACGAACAAATCGATTCATACCATTGCGATCCTGTTTATGAGTTCACGGCCTAAATCCGCTCCAACCTGTTCAGCAGGGCGGGATTGTCCCATCCCGGTTGACGGTCTTCGATTGTCACGCCGTGGGTTTCGACCGCGTGGTGCTGCAATTCCGGTACATTGACGCTGACTTCAATCCAGCGCGTGACGACTTCATTGTTGATGTCCGTGAGCACCGTGACGGCAAGGTCTTCGGGTGTTTCCCACTCCAGTTTGCCCAGGGCTTCCAGGTAGATGCCGAAGGAACGCGCCTTAAGGATGAGTTTGTCGGGCACGTAGCGCACCGCGACCAACTGGCGTGCACCTCCGCCATTGGGCAAGTGGCCCGACAAGGTGACGATGTAATCCAATGTGCGATCGGAATTGTTGCCGACCTCCAGCTTGTCGCGACGTTCGATCAAATCCATGTCGGCCTCCTCACGAGTGTATCCCTCTCATCTCTACCAAATCGCACGATTAGGCGAACAGGCCGGGGTGCGGACTGGGCGATTCCATGGGGGGGAAAACGGCGAAATTTCCGGGTGCGGCTTGAAACGCAAGGCCGCCGCCGATCCCCGTGATGTCTTGGGCCGCGACAAAAATCTCCGCGATGTCAGTGCGCCAGACCTCGGGCAGCGGCTCATCGGTGCGCACGATCAAATCCAACTTCTTGGTAGCCGATTTCATCAAGCCGTCGATTTGCACATGTCCGATGTTGTTGAGCTCGATATCGAGGACAAACCGGGTGCCGTCCCCATCGCCGTTTTCATCGTCTTGAGCGCTTCGGTTGCGGTAGTACATGCGCAGCTGTTCGATCTCTTTGCCGCTCCACAGCGGAATCAGCGCCAATCGCCAATCTCCCGACTGGGGCTCATCCACAAGCTTTGACATAATGCGAAAATCGCCACCTAAGCGGTTGGTGATCCCCGGGCGGTCGCGTTCAATCGTTCGGGTCACGCTATCGCCCAGCCAAGCCTTGATGTCGCCACCCTTGAGCGCGCTGAGGAAAAACAGCATCTGGCTGGTGAGCTTAGCGCCAGATTGCGGCAAGAGGTGATGCGCCACATGCTGAAAGCGGGCTGGATCGGCCTGTGCCAGGGCCTTGAGCGCCTCATCCAAGTGCGGCCACGATCTGGCCTGGGCCAAGGTTTCGGCTGGCCCTGTGCGTCCGAGTTTGGCCGCATCCGGGGTGCTGGGCAGAATCGGCGCGCTTTCCAATTTAAGGGCCACGCGCATGCCGTCGCCAATTTTGGCGGTTGTGTCCAAGGCGATGGTGGCGTGCGACGTTTGCACGATCGGTTGGCCTTGGGGCGTTGTTCCGCTGACCGTCCCGTTCAGCATCGCCCCCGCCGTTAGGCCTCCGCCGACAGGGGTGGCGCTGTTCAGCGCGGTGCTGGGTGAGGCGATGCGCACGATGGAAACCGTGAAACGGGTGCCTGTGGGCAATTGAATGTGTTGAGCAGCGCCGGTGCTTGCGCTGGGCGCGGTGGCCTGGGTGTTGCCTTGTGGCGCAGCCGATGCGGCGGGCGCTGTCAAAGGGGGGGGCTGCGTTGTGGGCGGTCCCGGTTGCGTCGCCTGTATGGAGGGGAGCGCAGCGGCGCCCGGTGGAGGTGGCGTGGATGGTGGCGGCACGTGCGTTGGCGTTAAAACCTGGGGCTGCCCTGAGGCTTGGGGCGTGAGGGCTTGGGGCGCGCTGGGGGCCACGCTCAGTGCTGGACGCACCAATGAAGCGCTAAGCCGCGCGCCCTCGGCTAGAAGGGGCGGCGCGCTCACGCGGTTGGCGCTCTGCGGGGATGGCCCAAGCTGGGCGGCGGGCACGGGCTTGCCGTTGATCTCGGTGATGAGGAACTGGGGCTGGGGGCTTAATTGGTTGAGCAGCAATGTCAGCACGGCCCCCTTGGGAATGGGCAGTGTCGTTTGCAAGGTGATTGGGCCCAAGGTTGTCTGCACTTGGGTCAAGTTGGCGGGCAGGGACTGGGTCGGTGAAGGGGCAGGCTGCGTCGCGCTTGCAGCTTGCGGGGCTTGCGGGACCTGTGTGGCTTGCACGGATTGGCCGGGACGCAGCTGACTGAGCGCCGCCGGGGCCTTGACGGCGACGGCGACGGCTTGCCCGGGCTGAGGTAGGGCGGATGAAGGCGGCGACGGCGGCGGCGGCGGTTGTACGGTTGGCATAGCGTAACCTTCCGGGTTTCTCCCAGGGGGCGGGTTCTCCCTGGGGGATAAAGCGTTATGGCTTATGCCTTTGCGATCGATGCCGTTAGTCGAGAAGCTTGCGCGCGATTGCAGTGATGTCTTGCGCGGCTTCCGCATTTGGATAGCGCGTCAGCAAAGGCACTTGGGCCTTAATGGTTTCGCGCACCTTGGGATCGCGGCGCACGACCCCTAATAATGGCGGAGAAATCTTTAAAAATCCTTCACACGCCTTCAAAAGGGTGTTGTAGGTGCGCTCCCCCTCGCGCGTTGAATTTGCCGCGTTGATGACGATGCGGATGTCCAGCTTGGGCCGTTCCATGTGGGTCAGCTTGATGAACGCATAGGCGTCCGTCAGTGACGTCGGCTCATCGGTGGCGACAACCATGCAGGTGCCGACGTTGTGGGTCAACTGGCGTACTGTGCGCTCCACCCCCGCGCCGAGGTCCAAAATTACATGGTCGTAAGCCTGGGCCAGCAGCGCCAAATCCTCGTTCAGCATTTGCAGGCGCGACGTGGGAATGTTCGCCAGCCCCCCGGAACCGGAGCGCCCGGCGATGAGGTCGAAACCGCCCGGAGGAAACGGCAGCACCGCCTGATTGAGCGTCAAGCGCCCGGCGATCACCGAACCGAGGTCTTGTTGCGGCATCAAACCCAGTTGAATGTCGAGGTTGGCGAGCCCCAGGTCGCCGTCGAACAGCAATACCTTGCGTTCTTTGTTGGACAGCGCGTTGGCCAGCGTGATGGCCAGAAAGGTTTTGCCCACGCCGCCCTTGCCTGACGCGACGGCGATGATGTTTTGACCTTTGCCGCGCTTGGCGGGCGATGGTGCGGTATTCGTATTTGACATGGCTTGAGGGTAGTCCAGCTTAGACCTGACCGACAGTCTTGATTTTCGCTTTGGGGTGAATTTCGTTCTGGCTCATCACCACCGTGGACGGGCGGAACCGTTCGATGATGGAACGTACGTACGGGCGGATGCCGGGGCTGGTCAGCAAGGCCGGAACTTCGCCCATCATGGCTTGGCGTTCGTAGGCGTTGCGCAGTTGCGTTATGAACTCCTGCAAATGCGTCGGCGCCATCGACAGTTGCCGGTCGTCGCCTTGGCCGACCAGACTCTCGGCGAAACGCTGTTCCCATTCCGGCGACAAAGACAGCAGCACGATCACGCCTTGCTCGTTGACGTTCATGTCGCTGATTTGGCGCGCCAGGCGGGCGCGCACGTGCTCGGTGATCATGGTGACGTTGCGGGTCATGCCGCAGGCCTCGGAAATGCCTTCAAGAATGGTCGGCAAATCGCGGATCGAGACCCGTTCCGTCAACAGGTTTTGCAGCACCCGCTGGGTGCCGCCCATGGAGATTTGCGCCGGGATCATTTCTTCGACCAGTTTCTTGTGCTCGTCATCCAACTCATCGATGAGTTTCTGGGTTTCCGCATACGACAGCAGTTCCGGCATGTTGTCCTTGATGACTTCGGTCAGATGGGTGGTGATGACCGTGGCGGGATCGACCACGGTGTAGCCGCGGAACAAGGCTTCTTCACGGTTTTGCTCATCGATCCACATGGCGGGCAGGCCAAAGGTCGGTTCCACCGTTTTTTCGCCGGGCAGGGTGATTTCCTCGCCGCGCGGATCCATAACCAACAGCATATTGGGGCGCAATTCGCCGCGCCCGGCTTCGATTTCCTTGGTGCGCACGATGTAGGTGTTGGCGTCCAACTGCATGTTGTCTTGGATGCGCACCGACGGCATGACGAAGCCCATCTCGGTCGCGATTTGGCGCCGTAGAGCCTTGATTTGATCGGTCAGGCGTTTGCCGTCGCGCGGGTTGTTGATCAGCGACAGCAGGCCGTAACCAAGCTCTAGGCGCATCAGATCGATCTTGAGCGCGGTGGAGATCGGCTCCTCGGGTGTCGCCTCGGCTTCTTGAACTTCGATGGCCTGCGCCTCGGCCGCTTCTTCCGCGATGAGTTTTTTCTGGGTGCGGTTGGTGGTGAATGCGATGATGAATGTGATCACCGACAAAAACATGAACGGGAAAAACGGAATACCCGGCAGCAGGGCCATGGAGCCCAGCAAAAAGGAACTGACGCCCATGGCACGGGGCTGTCCGCCGACCTGTTTGAACAGGGCCTTTTCCGTTGCGCCTCGGACACCGGCTTTGGTGACCATCATACCGGCGGCGATGGACACCACCAGCGCGGGGATCTGGGTGACCAAACCGTCGCCGACGGTCAAGCGGGTAAAGTTGTCGGCGGCGTTGGCGAACGTCATGCCGTGCTGGGCGACACCGATGATCATGCCCGCGATGACGTTGATGAAGGTGATGAGAAGGCCCGCGATGGCGTCGCCGCGCACGAACTTCGACGCACCGTCCATGGACCCGAAGAAGGTGCTCTCGTCCTCCAACTCCTTGCGCCGGTTGCGCGCTTGCTCTTCGTCGATTAGCCCGGTGGAAAGGTCCGCGTCGATGGCCATTTGCTTGCCGGGCATGGCGTCCAAGGTGAAGCGGGCCGACACCTCGGCGATACGCCCTGAGCCCTTGGTGATGACGATGAAGTTCACCAGCACCAAAATCATGAACACGATGATGCCGATGACGAAGTTGTTGCCCATGACAAAGCCGCCAAAGGCCTGAATCACCTGCCCTGCTGCGTCGGTGCCCTCATGGCCGTGAGCCAAGATCAGACGGGTCGAGGCCAGATTGAGCGCCAGACGAATCATGGTGGCCAACAGCAACACGGTCGGGAAGGTGTTGAACTCAAGCGGTTTTTCGATAAATAGCACGGTCATCAAGATGAGCACCGCGAAGGTGATCGAAAACGCCAGACTGGCGTCCAGCAACCATGTCGGCATGGGCAGGATCAGCACCACCAAAATGGTCACCACGCCCAGCGCCATCATGATGTCGCCACGTTTGGAGATGGCGTTTAGAAACGAACGTCCCCCCGCAAAGGGGTCGTCGGCAACGGCTGTGGGTGTGCTTTCGTCTGCCATGATGGATCGTTAAGGCCTATTGCTGTCCATGGACGTTACGCGCCGTATATTCATGAGACGGGCTGTTGTGGTGCATCCGAACCGCCGGGTGTCGGCACGCTGAACCCTTCCGCGTTGTATTGCTTGAGCTTGTTGCGCAGGGTGCGGATGGAGATGCCGAGAATGGTTGCGGCGTGCGTTCGGTTGCCGAGGCAATGGTCGAGCGTGTTGATGATCAGCTCGCGCTCGACTTCCGATACGGTCTTGCCGACCATGGCGTCGGAATCGCCGCTTGTGGGTGCATCGGCGTCGGTCGGCGTCATCGCGTTACCCGGTGCGAGGGGTGAATCGCTGAGCAAGATCGCATCCGTTCCAATTTCGTCGCCGCTGGCCAACAAAATAGAGCGATGCATGGTGTTTTCCAATTCCCGAACATTGCCCGGCCAGCCATAGGCCAGCAGCTTGGCTTGCGCCTCTTCGGACAGGCCGCGCGCGGGAATGGCGTTGGCTTCGGAATATTTGGCGGCGAAATGACGTGCCAGCGCGATGATGTCGTCGGGGCGTTCTTTCAAGGCCGGTAAGCTCAGATTGACGACATTGAGACGGAAGTACAAATCTTCGCGAAAGCCGCCGCTGGAGACCAACGCTTCCAAATTGCGGTTCGACGTCGCGAGAATGCGCACATCGACTTTCACCGGCTTGTTGGAGCCGACCCGATCGACTTCGCGTTCCTGCAAGACACGCAGCAGCTTGGCTTGCAGACGGGGGTCCATTTCGCTGATTTCGTCGAGCAGGATGGTGCCGCCGCCCGCTTCCTCGAATTTGCCGATACGCCGCGCCACCGCGCCGGTGAACGCGCCTTTTTCATGGCCGAACAATTCCGATTCCAGCAAATTTTCCGGAATCGCCGCGCAGTTGACGGCGACGAACGGGCCATTTTTACGCTTGCTTTTGATGTGCAGGTAACGTGCCATCATTTCCTTACCCGTACCGCTGGGGCCGGTGATCAGGATCGAGGCGTTCGATGGGGCGACCTGATCGGCGAGTTTGATGATCTCCGTCATGCGCGCGTCGGTGTGGATGAAATCGGAGTTCTCTTCCGCCACCGCCGTCAGCACCGCGCCGATCAACTCGGCATCAGGGGGCAGGGGGATGTATTCCTTCGCGCCGGCCTTGATGGCGCGCACCGCAGCCTGGGTGTCGTTGCCGACGCCGCAGGCGACGACCGGGACGCCGATGCGCTCGGAATCCAGGCTGCCGATCAGGGTGGCGAGGTCTTCTTGAACGTCGGCCAGAACCAAGTCCGCGCCACGCCCGGAACGGAGGAAATCCAGCCCATCCTCGATCGTGTCGACATGGTTGACCTTGGCCCCGCGCGACAACGCAATCTGGCTGGCCGCGCCGACTTGTCCGTCCAAAGTTCCAATGATGAGCAATCGCATGGGCGTCAGCTTTCTCAGTCGAAATATTCAACACGTTTTGCCGGGGGCAGGACGCTGTTCAGCATCATTTCCAAGCGGCGCGGATTTTCCTGACGGCCGATGGATGCGGCCCCCATGACGTAGATGTTATTGACCATGGCCTCTTCGACGGAATTTCGATCCAGTTTAGCCGACATAGGCGCGAACACCATGTTGGCGAGCACGGCACCATAAAACGTGGTGAGCAGGGCCACAGCCATGGCCGGGCCGATGCTGGCGGGATCTTCCAGGTTGCCGAGCATTTGCACCAAACCGATAAGGGTGCCGATGAGGCCCATCGCTGGGGCGAATTCGGCGGCTTTTTTCAGCACGCTGGCGCTCTTTTGATGGCGCTGCACGGTCGAGAACATATCCTTTTTCAAGATGGTCTCAACCTCTTCGCCGGGGGTGCCGTCGACCACCATGGACATGCCTTTGAACAACAACGGCTCACTTTCCAGCTGTTCGAGAACGCTTTGCAGAGATAGAACGCCCTGACGGCGCGCCAGTTCGGCGATTTGCAACACCTGGATGGCGGCTTCCGATGGATCGCGAGAGGTATACGAGATGGTCTTGACGATGACCTTGGCGGTGCGTCCCATTTCTTGTAAAGAAAAGCAAATCATGGTTACGCACAGTGTGCCGCCAATGACAATCAAAACGGAGGGCAAGTTGATGAACGAGCCCGGTGAGCCGCCGAAGATGATGGCGGAGATCACCAAACCGAAGCCCCCGATAAGACCGATGATCGTCGCGATATCGGTCGCCGACTTGGCCTTGGTAATGTGAATGCTGCTGTCCGCCATATGGGTGGTCTCTTTGCCGCTTAAGCCATGTCTTGAATTTAGGGTCTTGAAATTAGGTTCGATCAGTCTTGATGATTTCCGTCATGGTCACGCCCAGGCGGTCTTCCACCACCACCACTTCGCCACGGGCGACGAGACGGTTGTTGACGTAGATATCGATGGCCTCGCCCACCTTGCGGTCCAACTCGACGACGGCGCCACGGCCCAATTTGAGCAGTTGACTGACCTGCATCGTCGCCTTTCCGAGAACTGCGGACACCTGGACTGGAATGTCATAGACCGCCTCCAGATCGCGTGCATTGCGGGGCATGTCCGTAAACCCCGCGGCCTCGGCAAATGTCGCCTCGACCTCTTCGTCATCGTCTGTGCTCGGTGGTGGAGCGGCGTCTTCCAGTTCGTTGAGTTCCAGACTTTTTTCATCTGCCATTTCGACCTCCTGGGCTAAATACGGTTAGCCGCTGTTTTCCGGTTTTTTCGGCGTCTCATCGCCAACGCGGTCCATTTCGGCCTCATCGACACCATCTGGTGGTGTAAGGGCCGGCGTATCGTCTTCTGCGTCTGGTGCGTCCTCCATGGGCGCGAAGCCTTGCTGTTCCCCGGTTTCGACGGGGGGGGCGGTCATTACGGGTGGTTCCGCGAGCGACTCCGCCGTTTCGTCCTTATTGTCCTCGACTGATGCGTCGTTCACAACCTCTTGTGAGGTTTCCGGCGCACCCTCTTGCTCTTGAGGCTGTTGAGATTGCGCAATATTGCTGGCGCGCTCAGTGCCCAGGTTTCGTTCAATGATTTCGTCTATTTCTTGCCACATCAGCGCGCTGTGGCGAAACATGCCGCCACCATCCCATTCGATTGCGGCGTCGCCTTCGAGCAATTTTGCGTCCGCCATCACGCTCACCGTTCCGTCGCGTCCGTGCAGCGCCGTCAAGTCTTCGGCTTTGGCCTCAACCGCCTCTTTTATGTCCGGCGTTACGCGCACGATCAAGCTTGGCGAGCCGGACGTGCGTTGCATGGCCTCGATGATCATGTGCTCAATCTCGGCCATGGCCTTGTCCATGTTGAGGGCGGGAAACAGCTTGCGCACAATAACGGTCGCCACCGCCACAGCATCGCGGCTGTGCTCTTCCTTGTCACGTGCATACGCCTCGAACAGGTTCGTCACTTGGGCGTTGATGGCGTCCATGGTGTTGACCAAGCGTTGTTCCAGCGCAGAGGTGAGATCGCGGGTGGCCTCTGTGTGTCCAGCTTCAAAGCCTTCGTTTCGTGCGCGCTCCAAATCCTCTTCACTGAACGTGGGGGGGGCTTCTGCAATCGCTTCGGCTTCGGCTTGCTCATGCTTCGCCTCGGACTCGACTTTCGCCTGAGCCTCCTGTTGCGCCTTGATATCCGCCTCTGGACTGAAGTCCGTTTCGAACAGATATTTTTTGTGGCCGCCAGCCGTCATGGTTGTGTCCGTTAAAGTTGTTGTCATCATATCAATAAATCAGCTGTTCTTCTTCACCCTGGCCGGCGATGACGATTTCACCGGAGTCGGAGAGTTGCTTGGCGATGGTGACGATGGCGGCTTGGGCCTCGTCCACGTCTTTCAGGCGCACCGCGCC